>Ga0209475_10001836_pt1 | contig 24164 bp, 17 predicted proteins | sample tdDd471_FD_187128 | JGI IMG/M metagenome (GOLD analysis project Ga0209475, IMG submission 187128) | Marine sediment microbial communities from the Atlantic coast under amendment with organic carbon and nitrate - tdDd47.1 (SPAdes)... | ecosystem: Environmental > Aquatic > Marine > Coastal >... | reverse complement strand
AGACCTTTCTTATTAAAACACATGGGACCTAAATTAATGGAAGTTCTCGGGATTGATATTCTGCAATGGGAAAAATCCGGAAATGAATTTTATTATTACTTGGAACCTCTTGAGAAAATATATCTGCATTCTACTACTGATGGGCAGATCGAGCCTATTAGTGATATCAGATACATTTATATTTTTTCAGCAATTGCATTTTTTATTTTATTGTTGGCCTGTGTAAACTTCTTGAATTTAACTACAGCCAGATCTTTTACCAGGGCGAATGAGGTAGGGGTACGAAAAGTTTTCGGAAGTAGCAGAGAAATGTTACTGTTTCAGTTTTATGCAGAAACTCTACTAATGTCTGTGCTGGCTGGTATTTTATCTTATTTCCTGATGGAGTTGATGTTGCCTGTATTCAATCAAATAGCAAGAAAGAGCATCTCTTCTAATTTATTATGGGAATTAGATTACATCGTATTTGTACTTGGGGTAATTGTTTTTGTCGTAATCTTTGCGGGGACTTATACAGCAATGTCTCTTTCTGGATTTCGAGTTATGAGCGTATTGAAAGGAGAGGTTCGTAAAGGAAAATTAGGAAAGAAAATTAGATCTACTTTGGTGATTTTTCAGTTTACTGTTGCTATTGGAATATTGATTTCAACCTTTGTAATGAAAGAACAGGTTGATTTTATGCAGAACAAGAAATTGGGTTTTGAAAAGGAGAGAATTCTGGTTGTTAATAGAGCATATACCTTCGATAATGAAGAGAAAGAGACGGTAAAGGAAATGTTATCTAAGAGTCCTGCGATTGAGAATGTATCATTTTCAGGGATGGTTCCTGGTAGAGGGACCAATGGTTGGTCAATGTATCGTGAAGGAGCTAGTAATGAGGATATGATCAATTTTAGATTGATGCGTGTTGATGAGAATTTTATTGATTTACTAGGATTGAAATTACTTGATGGAAGAAAATTTGATAAGTCCCGATTGGCGGATACTTCCGTCTTCATTGCAAACGAAGCGGCCATTGATGTATTGGAATATTGTGAAAATCCAGTCGGAAGATATGTGTATAAGCCAAGCTTTAATAACAATGGAAGAACTCCTGTGGAGATAGTTGGTGTCATAAAAAACTTTCATTTTGAATCTATGAAAGATAAAATATTACCGATGTTTTTGCATTATGCTCCCAATTCTCATCAAAGATATTTGTTGGTGAAGTTAAAGCCTGAAAATGTAATGGCAGGAGTTAAAGTGGTAAAGAAAGTTTGGATGAAAAAAACCAAAGGTGAACCTTTTGAATATTTCTTTCTTGATAATGACTTTAACACCTTATTTAAAGGAGAAGTGAGGGTTGCAAACATACTTAGTGCTTTTACGGTCTTGGCTTTCCTTATAGCTCTTTTAGGGCTTTTAGGTTTGGTTTCTTTTGAAATGCAACAGCGAGTAAAGGAAATTGGAATAAGAAAAGTGTTGGGAAGCAACGAAATGAATTTAATTGCCTTATTGAGTAAGAATTTGTGTATTAGTGTTGTTCTTGCTAATGTTATTGCATGGCCGCTTAGTTATTATGCCATGAATAAATGGCTATCCAATTTTGTTTACCGGATAGATTTTCCATGGTATTACTTCTTAATAGCCTTGGGTATTTCATTGCTATTGGCAATTGTTACTGTTAGTGGACATTCTATTAAAGTAGCAGGAATGAATCCGGTAAAATCTCTTCGTTACGAATAGTAACTGATTTCTTATAAATGTAAAGCTCTGAATCCTAGATTTGGAGCTTTTTGCACTTAGAGTTTTAACCATATGGTTAAAAAAATATCCAAATGTTTTGTTAGTTCTATTTCTTCCCATATATTTGCATTAACCAAACGGTTAAACCGGATGGTTTTATTTTTGAGTGTAAATTAACCAAATGGTTAAAGTATGAAAGAGGAGAAAAAATCAGTCGAAACACAAGAGAATATTCTCGAAGCGGCAAGAAAGATCTTTGCGCAAAAAGGATTAGCAGGAGCACGCATGCAGGAAATTGCAGATAGTGCTGGTATTAACAAAGCCCTTTTGCATTATTATTATAGAAGTAAGGAGAAGTTGTTTGAACAGATATTTGAAGAAGCATTTAAGAAATTAGCACGTCCCTTAGCAGCATTTTTAGCTGATGATTCGGAGTTGTTTCAAAAAATAAGAAATATATGCAGGCATTACAATAAGATTTTAGTTGAGTATCCATTTCTGCCAAATTTCATTATTAATGAAGTAAATACAGATCCTAGCAGAATTTTAAAACTAATAAATGTTGAAGGCATTATGGCTGGTAAGGAAAAGACTTTGACTCAAATATCTCAGGCAATTAAAAATGGAAAAATTCGTGAAATTGATCCAAGAGAATTGATATTGAATATTATTAGTTTATCCATATTCCCTTTTGCAAGTAAACCTATTGCTAGCGAACTTTTGTATCAAAATGTAAATTTTGACCAAGTGCTAAGGACTAGGGCGGATAAAGTTGCCGATTTTATAATTCAATCCATAAAAATTTAATGTTTAGATTATGAATGTAATTGTAAGAAGGAGCCAATTGATTCTTTTTTTGATATTCTCTTTTTTAGGCAATCAAACCTGGGCACAAGAGAGTGCGCTTAGTTTAGATCAATGTCAAAAAGAGGTGCAGGAGAATTATCCATTAGGAAAAGGACTAGAGCTTATAAAATTGTCATCCGAATTAAATGTGGATAATGTTAAGATATCGTATTTACCAAAATTGTATGCTAATGGAAAAGCAAGTTATCAGTCAGATGTAACAGGAATTTCTTTTCCAGGAATGGATACACCTACTGCGCCTAAAGATCAATATTCACTTAACCTAGATGTTGAGCAATTGATTTATGATGGTAGAAAAACTCAAAATAGAATTGACATAGAAAAGAAAACTTCGGAAGTTCAGCTTAAGGATCTGGAAATTCAGATGTATCAGCTAAGAGAGAGAGTTAATACAGCATATTTTGGTATTCAGTTGGTTCGCAAAAACAAGTTGGTACTGGCTGATAAGCAGAAAATCATTTTGGAGCGATTACAACAAGTAAAATCGGCTGTTGAGAATGGTGTAGTATTGCCTGCCAATTTAAAAGTTTTACAATCAGAGGTGCTTTTAATCGATCAGCAAATGCAGGAATTGAATTCTCATGAGGTAAGATCATTTGTTGTATTGTCGCAATTAATGGGTAGACATGTTGGTATTGATACCAAACTTGAAAGTACGGAATTCTCCGATAATGTAATGCCTATACTGGATAAGAAGACTCGACCAGAATATCAGTTTTATTCCAGCCAAAAATCCCTGTTGGAATCTCAGATTAATTTGGTAAAGAAAGATAGATATCCTGTTGTTGCAGGATTTGGACAGTTCGGTTATGGAAATCCGGGCTACAATCAGTTGAACAACAAATTTGATACCTACTACATGATTGGAGCAAAAGTTTCATGGAATATTTTCGATTGGAAAGCGAATCGTAGAAAGCAAAAGGAGATTGCAATTCAGAAAGATATTATTACCACGAACGAATTGAGTTTTACTCAGAATCAATTGATAGAATTAGAAAGTGAGTTGAGCAATATCAATACCTTCAAACTGCTTTTGCAAAAGGATGATGCCATTATAGAATTGCAAGAGGAAGTGTCAAAAAGTTCGGCTTCTCAATTGGATAATGGAGTGATTACTTCCAGTGATTATCTGGAAGATTTAAACAAAGAAATTCAAGCGAAACTAAATAAGAAATATCATTTGATTCAGTTGCAGCAATCGCTTGCTGAGTATAGAAGGATAAAAGGAATATAGAAGAACTTAAAGGATAAAAAAATGAGATTAACTACAATAATTGGAATAGGTCTGGGGCTTTTGATTTTAAGTTCAGCATGCAATTCAACCGAGAATGGATCGGATGCTTATGGTAATTTCGAAGTTGCGGATTACAAAATTTCAGCAGAGAATAGTGGTAAGTTATTGCAATTGAATATCGAGGAAGGTGATGTTTTTACAGAAGCTCAACAAGTTGGTTTAATCGATACGACTCAACTTTATCTGCAAAAAGAACAACTAAAGGCACAAAAGAAATCCATAGCATCGGGTATTCAAAATATCATTTCCAGAATCGAAGTTTATAAGGAGCAGTTATCTATTCTGGGGAAAGACAAGGTGAGAATCGATAAAATGTTTGAGGATGGAGCGGCTACAAAAAAAGAAGTTGATGATATTAACGGGAATGTATTGGTGATTCAAAAGCAAATTAAATCTGTGAAAACAGAGAATGCAAAGGTGTTTGGAGAGTTGGATAATATTGCCCGAAAAATTGACGCCATTAATGACTTGATTGAAAAGAGTAAAATTTACGTCCCTGAACCAGCAACGGTTTTAGAGAAATATCATGAAGATTATGAAATGGTGAGTGTAGGAACTCCATTGTTTAAATTGGCGGATTTAAGAAGTTTAGATTTGCGGGTTTATATAGGTGGAGATCAACTATCAGAAGTGAAATTAGGACAGGAAGTAGATGTTTTAATTGATAAAAACAAAAAGGAAAACGATTCATTAAAAGGAATTGTAAGCTGGATTTCTTCTCAATCGGAATTCACGCCTAAAATTATACAAACCAAAGAGGAGCGTGTGAAATTGGTTTATGCTCTTAAAGTAAAAGTGGCAAATGATGGGCGCCTAAAAATAGGAATGCCAGGGGAAATTAGATTCAAATAGCATATGGAATCTAAAATTAGCATAGAGAATCTGTACAAATCTTACGGAGAAGTACAGGCTTTGAAGAACATCAATTTAGAGATTGAATCTGGAGAGTTATTTGGTTTAATTGGACCTGATGGCGCGGGGAAAACAAGTTTGTTTCGCCTGATGGCAACTTTACTGCTTCCGGATTCAGGCTCTGCCACACTCTGCGGATACGATATGCGCAAAGAGTATAAGGAAATAAGAAATTTGTTGGGCTATATGCCAGGTAAATTCTCTCTTTATCAGGATTTAAGTGTAATTGAGAACCTTCAATTTTTTGCCACTGTTTTTAACACTCGAATAGAAGATAATATGGATATGATTCGAGATGTATGGCAGCAAATTGAACCATTTAAACATCGATTGGCAGGTAAACTTTCAGGCGGGATGAAACAAAAGCTGGCACTTTGTTGCGCTTTGGTTCATCAACCTAAAATACTCTTGCTCGATGAACCAACAACAGGTGTTGATGCAGTTTCGAGAAGTGAATTCTGGCAAATGTTGAAAAGCTTAAAGAGTAAAGGAATTACAATTGTTGTGGCAACGCCTTACATGGATGAAGCCAATTTATGCGAGCGAGTTGCCTTAATGCAGGATGGTGAGATTTTAAGTTTGGATACTCCGGAAGGAATCATATCGAATTTCGAAAAAGATTTGTATTCCATTCAAGGAACAGATACTTACCAATTGATTCTCGATGTAAGAGAATATCCTTACGTTAATTCCGTGTTTCCATTTGGGCAAAGCATTCATTATACCGATACAAGAGATGAATTTTCAATTTCAGATTTAAAGGAATATCTCCAATTGAAGGGACATGATGATTTGAAAATAGAGAAAGCACAAGCAGGAATTGAAGATTGCTTTATGGCTTTAAGTATTGAAAACTCAACACAGCAATGAATTCAGAGAAAAAAGTAATATCAGTAAGAAACCTATACAAAAAGTTTGGCGCCTTTACGGCAAACGATGATTTGACGTTTGATGTGTTTGCTGGTGAAATTTTTGGATTTTTGGGAGCAAATGGAGCAGGAAAAACAACTGCCATGAAGATTCTTTGCGGACTTTCTTATCCCACATCAGGTGAAATAATGGTGGCAGGATTAAATGTTTACAAGCAGAGAGAAGAATTGAAACGAAATATTGGCTACATGAGTCAGAAATTTTCTCTCTACGATGATCTTACCGTATTTGAGAACATCCGTTTTTATGCTGGAATTTATGGCATGTCATCAAAAGAAATTAAGCAAAAGTCTGATGAGCTACTCGATAAGTTGAATTTATCGCATGCCAGAAACAAAAGAATTGGTGAACTGCCATTGGGATGGAAGCAGAAGCTGGCTTTTTCGGTTGCGATTTTTCACAATCCTAAAATCGTATTTCTCGATGAACCCACAGGAGGAGTAGATCCTGTTACCCGAAGACAATTTTGGGATTTGATTTACGAAGCATCGCGAAATGGGATTACGGTATTTGTGACTACACATTATATGGATGAGGCAGAATATTGTGATAGAATCTCGATTATGGTGGATGGAAAAATTGAAGCATTGGATACACCCAAAGGGCTAAAAGAACAATTTGAAGCCAAGGATATGGATGAAGTTTTCCTTCGTTTGGCACGAAAAAGTAATTATCAAGAGTAGTTGCTAATCAATATTAGGAGTTGTTATGAAGCGATTTATCGGATTTTTAAGAAAAGAGTTCTATCATATATTTAGAGATAAGCGATCGATGCTTATTTTATTTGGAATGCCCATTGTCCAATTGATGTTGTTCGGATTTGTGATTACCAATGATTTGAAGGATGTGAAAATGGCAGTTTTGGATCATTCAAAAGATGAATATACAGCAGAAATTATTAATAAGATTACTTCATCAGGTTATTTCGATTTGGTTGAAAACCTGAAAAATGTAGATGAGGTGGATGAAGTATTTAAAGAAGGCGAAACCAAAGTGGTCTTGGTTTTTGAACCTGAGTTTGGGAAGAATTTGATTCGAAACACAAGGGCGAAAGTTCAAATACTGGCAGATGCATCCGAACCAAATATGGCAAGCCTGGAAGTAAATTACCTGCAAGGTATTTTACAAAACTATAATGTGGAAATTAACAAATCGAATGTTACGCCTAATCAAATCGTCATAAAAGAACGAATGTACTTTAATGAGAATATGGAGAGTGTTTTCATGTTTGTGCCGGGAATTATGGTAACCATTTTAATGCTGGTTTCAGCAATGATGACTTCCATATCAATAGCCAGAGAGAAAGAACTGGGAACAATGGAAATCCTTTTGGTTTCGCCTTTACGGCCGTGGCAGATTATATTGGGTAAAGTCACGCCTTATTTGTTGTTGTCCTTTATCAATGCACTGATAATAGTGGGAATGGGGTATTTTGTTTTTGGCGTTCCGGTATTGGGCAGTTTTGCTTTGTTAATGGCGGAAAGTGTTCTATTCATCTTTTTGGCACTATCAATTGGGATATTTATTTCCACTGTATCCAACAGTCAACAAGTTGCCATGATGCTATCGATGTTTGCACTGATGCTACCAACCATTCTGCTTTCAGGATTCATTTTTCCAATACGGAACATGCCTTTGCCTCTTCAGGTAATAAGTCACATTATCCCGCCAAGGTGGTTTATTGTGATCATTAAAAATATCATGCTAAAAGGAACTGGCTTCGAATTTGTTTGGAAGGAGACGCTTATTCTTTTAGGAATGACTGCGGGCTTTATTGGATTGAGTGTAAAGAAATTTAAAATTAGATTGGAATAAACTGTATTGGGAAATTAAACGCTTGATTTTAGATGCTTGACTTACAAATAATAGAATGAGAACAATTAAATACATATTACAGAAGGAGTTTCTACAGATTTTTAGAAACAAAAGTATGTTGCCAATTATTTTTGCAATGCCAATCATTCAGCTTTGTGTTTTGGTTTTTGCGGCAACCTACGAAATGAAAAACACCAATATCTATGTCGTAGATAATGATTTGTCAACACATTCCAGACAAATCGTATCCAAGTTCAGAGGTTCTCCTTTTTTTACGGTAGTAGGTTCAGGTTTTTCTATTGATGAGGCGGAAAAAGAATTGTTTAGAGATAAGGTTGATGCAGTTCTTAAATTTGAAAATGGATTTGGAAAAGCTATAGATAAAAAAGAAAGCGCATCGGTTCAGGTTTTGGTAAATGCGATTGATGCCAGTGCAGCCGGACTTTACAATGCTTACATTCACTCTGTAATTCAGGAATACAACCAAAGTGCCAATGCGAATATCCACTCAGTTGGGAAGGATAAAAATACATTGCAAATTCAAAGTACCTACTCGTATTTGTACAATCCAGAAATGAAATACATACCTTATATGTTGCCAGGTATTTTGGTATTATTGATCACCGTTGTTGGCTTATTCTTATCTGCAATGAATGTGGTTCGGGAAAAAGAAATTGGAACAATAGAGCAGATAAATGTGACGCCGATAAAGAGATATCAGTTCTTAATTGGCAAGTTAATTCCCTTTTTGGTAATTGGTTTTTTCGAATTGGGATTGGGTTTGTTAATCGCTGCCTTTCTTTTTAAAATTCCTTTATTGGGATCGGTTTGGCTAATTTATTTGGTTGCTTTTGTTTATTTGCTCACCATTTTAGGATTTGGTTTATTAATATCAACACAAACAGATACGCAACAGCAAGCCATGTTTATTGCCTGGTTTTTTATGGTGGTTTTCTTAATGATGAGCGGCTTGTTCACTCCGGTTGAAAGCATGCCTGACTGGGCACAAAAACTGAATCTCTTGAATCCTGTTGCCTATTTTATCAAGATCATTAGAATGATAATGTTGAAGGGATCCGGTTTTACTGATATCCTTAAGGAGCTACAAATTTTATCCTTGTATTCAATTGTAATGATTTCTTTCGCAGTGAGTAGGTATAAAAAAGTTGCTTAAAATAGAGGAAAGGGAATAAGCTTGTTTTGCAACTTACCGATAAATAGAATGCTTTTATCTATTTTTGATATTGTTATTTAATGTATTCATGTTTATTTGATGGAAATTCTAACCCAAATGCAAAGCAAACGTCTAAAGTCCGCATTCGATTCTTCGTGGAGGATAATTATAATAGTAGCTGTTTTGGTTCAAGCTAGTATACTACCATTGGATTTTTTATTCGATTTGAGAGCCAATAGGTGGTATTGGGTACTGGATTTTAGCATTTCTGGATTATTTCTTTTGGATTTACTTTTTAATATTTACCGATATAAAAAGATCAGGAGTCATTCTGTTTTGAAGGATGTTTATTGGGATACCTATTCTTCCTGGAAATATTTTATCGCAGATGTATTAGCTGTTTTACCCTATGCATTTTTATTATCCGGACCTCTTTGGCAACTCTTGCGTTTGTTTAAATGGGTGAAGGTATTTCAAACCATGCGTCATTTTCAAATGCGAAACATTCGAAACACTTCCAGCATCTTATTTTGGTTGTTGGTATTCGGAACATTTTTATTTTCGCACTGGTGTGCATGTATGTGGGTTAGGGTTCACGGTATAGAGCCGGGGCTCTCAAATGTGGATAATTATGTGCAAGCTCTATACTATACCGTAAGTACAATCACATCGGTTGGATATGGAGATATTGTACCACATGGCAATTTAGAAATGCTGTTTAATATTATCTTGCAATTCTCAGGTGTGGCTTTGCTTGCTTTGTTGGTTGGTAGTATCGTTGGAGTTTTTACCAAGAAAAATCCTGCAGAACAGCGTTTTATCGACAATATGGAAAAGCTGCGTGCTTTGATTCATTATCAGGAAATATCAAAGGATTTGGAGCATCGTATTGGAGACTATTTTACTTATGAGTTAAAGCAAAAATTAGGATACGACGAATCGGAGCTAATGGACGCTCTTCCATTTGGCTTAAGGAATGAACTGCAGTTAGAGTTTAAGAAAAATGTAATTAAAGATATTACACTATTTGAGAGTGTTGATGATCAGTTCGTGCGAGAAATCGCTCAATATCTAAAGCCGATGATATTAACACCAGGAGATTATTTGTTTCGAGCTGGAGATAAAGGAAAATCGATGTTTTTTGTGCAAAGAGGCAAATTGAAAGTTCTTTCAGCAGATGAGTTAAAACAGCTGACTATACTTAGAACGGGTGATTTTATGGGCGAAATTGCCATGTTTAAAAAAACAGAAAGGACGGCAACAGTTGTCTCAATAGGTTATTCGGATATTTATGAATTACACCGAAAAGAGTTTGATAAGGTATTAAAGAAGTATCCGGAAATAGCTGAGAAAATATTGGTTAAATCTAAATCGAGAGAGGAAAGATATATTTAATTGTTAAGTTAAAATTAAGCAACATGCTTCATCGTCATCATCATTTTAACGAACCATTGCACCCTGAATTTCTTAAAATTGAGCGTAAAAGGGTTGGAATAATACTAGGCTTATTTATTATTGGTTCATTAACACTTCCTGTTCTTCACTATTTGGCTCCAAACTTGCTTCGAAATTTTCTGAATCAAGATCAATATATTTCAAGCTTAGTTTTTTGGTGGCTTTTATTTTGTGCTTTTGAGTTGTTTGTTTTTTTGCGTTTAACTTATTCTATTAAGAATAATATCTCTGTTCCTAAACGAATATTAATTCTAAATCTATTACTTGAATTTGGTTTGCCAGCAATAGTGCTTTATCATGCTATTAAATACGATTATTCTCTTTTAATTTTGGAGTATGATGGCTTGTTATTTTATTTCTTGTTATTAACCTTATCAGCTATGCATCTTGATTTTAAGATTTCGCTAGGTGCTGGTTTACTGGCTGCTGTTGGGTATTTTTCAGTTGCTTTTTGGGGTATAGAATATTTGCAACCCGATAAAGATATTGAGCAATTACAAGAGATATACACAATGCGAAGTATAGGATTGTTCTTAGCTGGTATTGTGGCAGGAGTTGTAGCTTCCGAAATTAAAAAGAGGGTGAATAATTACTTGGAAAGTGTAGAGGATCAGAAAGAAATTGAATCCTTATTAGGGCAGCAGTTGTCTAAAGATGTTGCCAATGAATTGATTTTGCACAGAAATGATTCCGTAGGGCACAAAGTGACGGGATCGATCATGTTTCTGGATATTCGAAACTTTACCCTTATGGCAGATCATCAGAGTCCTGAAGAGACGATTGAGTTTCAGAATGCCATATTCGATCCTTTGATTCGAATCATCGAAAAGAACAATGGAATCATTCATCAGATTCTTGGAGATGGATTCATGGCCTCATTCGGTATTGCGGTAAAAAACGAGAATCACGCCAATGATTCCTATCATGCGGGTATTGAGATTATCGAAGCTATTAATCATCTTAAAATGGAGGAGAATGGTGATTCGACAAAGGTTGGGATCGGATTGCATTGTGGTGAAGTGGTTACCGGAAATATTGGGAACGAAATTCGCAAACAATTTTCTATTGCCGGCAAGAATGTAATAATGGCTTCTCGTATAGAACAATTAAATAAGAAATTTAAAACTCAGTTTTTAATTAGCAAGCAAATTGCCGATTTGTTGGATTCCAAGTCCGAATTGTCTGATTTAGGATTGGTTAAACTCAAAGGGATTGATGAAAAAGTGAATGTGTTCAATGTTGGATAAATGTATGGGCAAGTATTCAAGTTAACTTCTGCACAAAATTGAATCATCCTTTAAAATAAATTGTAAAGCCTGTCGTTATTCTATTTTCGATAGGCTTTGTTCTTGTCTTGTTTAGAATACCCAATTGGGAATAATCTTTCTAAATTAGATTTGATAGACTTTATTGGTGTGATGAATGAGTGTATTGTTTGGATTAAAAAGCATATTATTGGGACAAGTGTTATTATTTTTACTATATTTAAATTGCGTTTAATTTAGAATGGTATTTCAAAAAAATATAAACATTTTTGTAGCGAATTAAGTACAAAGGTACATGCTAACTTATTGAAAGAATGAGTTGTGATGTTGGGAGTGCATGTTGAATCAATATTTTGTAGATGATTGTAAGAAGAATATTTTCTTTTCTAATAATAGTACTTCTGGTCTTTTTAGATCGGAATTTTAGTTTCTCAAAACAGGGAGCCGAGGCAATTCCTATCGATAAGAGTATCGAAGCGGTTTCACACCGATTATCAAATAATCTTTCGGAAAGTGTAAAAACTGCCAGAGCGGATCGTTTAATCAACAGATTTTTAAGAAAGTGGGAAGTAGCAGGAGCTACCGTTGCAGTGGTTAAGGATGAAAAATTAATCTTTGCTAAAGGGTACGGATATGCTAACGTGGAAAATGAGGAGCCAGTAGAGCCTTCGCATTTGTTCCGTATTGCTAGTGTTTCTAAATTGATTACAGCCACAGCAATCATGAAATTGAAAGAGGAAGGAAAACTTCATCTTGATGATTATGCTTTTGGAGAGCATGGAATTTTGAATGATTCCATTTATTTAAAAATAAGAGACAAAAGATCAAAACGCATTACCGTTGAACATCTGTTACGTCATTCGGCTGGATATTCGAGTAAATATGGTGATCCTATGTTTTTACCTTTATCTATAGCTAAAAAGATGAAGGTGGAACCACCAATTAGCGCCGAAACTACCATACAGTTTGCCCTTTCAAGAAGACTTCATTTTACTCCTGGAAGTAGAGGAGGATATTCCAATTTAGGCTATGTGATTCTTGAAAAAATTGTAGAGAAAGCTTCAGGTGAAGATTACGAGGATTACGTGAAGACACATATTTTAAATCCTGCAGGTATTTTCGATATGCATTTAGGGAAAAACTTACAGGATGATCATTTCTCTAATGAGGTGAACTATTACGAGCAATCCAATGCAATTAAAATTTCAGCCTTTGATGGATCAGGAAAAACAGTTTTCAGATCGAATGGGGGAAACAATATTGAAGAATTGGGTGGTGCTGGCGGTTGGGTAGCATCGGCTGCCGAATTGATGAAGTTTATGCTTGCCATCGATGGGGAAAGTTCTCATCCGGATGTACTTTCGAAGAAGAGTATTACCTACATGACTACTCCAAATAAGAACGGTCACAGTCCAATTGGATGGAAAGGAACCAGAACAAAAACCTGGTGGAGAACCGGAACCCTTGCAGGAAGTTCTGCACTTTTAAAGCATCAGGTAGGTGGATACAGCTTTGTAATTATCACCAATAGTTCTACCTGGAGAGGATCTGATTTCACTCGTGATCTTAGTGTTTTGATGCGACGTGTAATGCGTTCGGTTAAGGAATGGCCATCAAACGATTTGTTTGATCATTTCGAAGCAAAACCAGATGTGATTGCCTTGGATAAACTTCCGCAGTTTGATGAATGGAGTTAATTGATTCTACCTTTCTATTGGCTTAGTTCAAGACCAATTGCGTCCCAAACAACTTTCATAGTAAGTAATATTCTAACGAGGAATAGGAACTTGCGGCAAATACACTAGATATGGGCGAAGCGCCAATTTATTAGGATAGTATTCGTTCAAGATGTAAATGTTTAAGTGAATTTAAAGTTTTAGTGTCAAATTGTAACTTAAAATCAATTTTAATTACAAAACTACACTTAAAAACTGCGTAATTTCTGTTAATTGTTAATCTAGTTTGGTAATTTTGCGACAAATAGAGAAACAACATAAACACAAACATATACTTAACTAATGGAAACTCGTAGAATCTTAGCAATTAATCCCGGATCTACATCTACTAAAATTGCAGTATTTCAAGGAGATAAGTCTGTTTTCTTGAAGAATATCAAGCACACGGCAGAAGAACTCTCTCAGTACAATCAAATTTCAGAGCAATTCGAATTTCGTAAGAATATCATCATGCAAGAGATGGTGGATGCAGAAATTCAAATTGATTTGATCGAAGCAGTAGTGGGTCGAGGTGGTTTGGTAAAGCCAATCGAATCTGGTATCTATGAAGTAAACGATCGCCTGAAAGAAGACTTGAGAGTTGGAGTTTTAGGAGAACACGCTAGTAATCTTGGTGGACTAATTGCTGATAATATTGCACAGTCGCTACCAAAGGCTAAGGCTTATATTGCCGATCCTGTAGTGGTTGACGAAATGATTGATGTTGCCAGAGTTTCTGGTCATCCTGAATTTCAGAGAGTATCTATCTTTCACGCTTTAAATCAGAAAGCAATAGGTCGTGCATTTGCTCAATCTGTTGATAAAAAATACGAAGACATCAATGTAATCGTGGCTCACCTTGGTGGTGGTATCTCTGTAGGTGCTCACCTTAAAGGTAAAGTAATTGATGTAAACAATGCATTGGATGGAGAAGGACCTTTCTCACCAGAGCGTTCGGGTACATTGCCAGCAGGTGCTTTAGCTAAAATCTGTTTTAGTGGGGACTATACTCTTGATGATTTGAAAAAAATGATCAAAGGTGAAGGTGGACTAGTTGCTCATATGGGAACCAACGATGCTTACGAAATTGAGTTGAAAGCCAAAGATGGTGATGCAAAAGCAAAATTGATTCAGGATGCGATGTCGTATCAGGTAGCAAAATCAATTGGTGAAATGGCAGCCGTACTAAAAGGTGATGTTGATGGAATATTACTAACCGGTGGTATTGCTCACAATCCTGATTTGGTAAACTACGTGAAAGATATGGTTTCATTTATCGCTCCTGTAGTTGTTTATCCTGGTGAGGACGAAATGAAAGCTCTAGCGATGAACGGATACATGGTATTGAGAAACGAAATAGAACCTAAAGTATACAATTAGGAATTGCTTATTTCTAATTGCGAAAGCCTTCGGTAATTCACCGGAGGCTTTTTTTTATACCTCATTCTATCTTTCTCCTTAAGGAGAAAGGAACACGGTTCCAAGAGATCTATTTTTGATTTTGTCCTCAAGCCGGACGGGCTATTCTTTTGTCATTACCACAAAAGAATCAAAAAGTCTAGGAGAAAGCATTCGGTGACCCATCACGGCTTACTGATGAAAAGAAATAATAGTTCAGTTCGTACCTCACTTCACAGAATTTCTTTTTTGTCATCATTTTCACCTATGGGTTCCCCACCTACATTGCTCATTCCGTTTGGGGCGCCAATAACTTTCTCTTCTGAAGTAGAGGAACGATCAAAACCTCACTCTATCTCTCTCCTGAAGGAGAAAGGAACACCACTTCAAGAGATTAGCCAATCATGAATTCCAGCTTAGGTAACTCTAAATTAATCCTTTCATTTACGAGATGTGTTTTCCCCTTAGGTAACTCTAAATTAATCCTTTCATTTACGAGATGTGTTTTCCCTTTTAGGGAAAATGCCTACAGGCAAAAGGGTGTTTTCATAATGATGAATTAAAATTTGATTTGTCCTCAAGCCAGACGGGCTCTTACTTTTTATTGACAAAAAGTAAGCAAAAGTCTACCGCGGCAGAAAAAACCACTAAAAATCAGATCATTTCGCTAAAACCTGGAACTCGTCCTTTTAGTCTCTCCAGCTATGCTGGTCCCGATTTTATCGGGATCGAGCCTAAGGTTCCTCAAACACGCCAGTTTTTTTACGCTTCACTCATCCGATTTTCTTTACGTGATTTTTATCTGATGCGGATCCATCTTCGATTCAAATGTATTTTTTTCCATGATATTGATCAGACCTATGGGTTCTCCACCCACATTACTCATTCCATTTCATGCGCTGACTACTTCCTCTCTTTAAGAAGATGACCGAGGTGAGGTGTTTAAGAAAAACTTCATTCTATCTTTCTCCTAAAGGAGAAAGGAACACAAAATTAATCCTTTCATTTACGAGATGTGTTTTCCCTTTTAGGGAAAATGCCTACAGGCAAAAGGGTGTTTTCATAATGATGAATTAAAATTTGATTTGTCCTCAAGCCAGACGGGCTCTTACTTTTTATTGACAAAAAGTAAGCAAAAGTCTACCGCGGCAGAAAAAATCACTAAAAAACGGATCATTTCGCTAAAACCTGGAACTCGTCCTTTTAGTCTCTCCAGCTATGCTGGTCCCGATTTTATCGGGATCGAGCCTAACGTTCCTCAAACACGCCAGTTTTTTTACGCTTCACTCATCCGATTTTCTTTACGTGATTTTTATCTGATGCGGATCCATCTTCGATTCAAATGAATTTTTTTCCATGATATTGATCAGACCTATGGGTTCTTCACCCACATTAATCATTCCGTTTGGGGCGCCAATAACTTTCTCTTCTGAAGTAGAGGAACGGTCAATACCTCACTCTATCTCTCTCCTCAAGGAGAGAGGAACACGGCTTTAAGAACTAAAGTTGATTGTTGAATTTCTCCCTTTCAGGGGAGATCCCGATAGGGAGAGGGGTGATTGGAAATTTGCCTAAAGAATATCTCAAGAAATAAAAAGTCTGCTGTTCATTTTATATGCCAACTACTTCCTCTCTTTAAGGAGAGGACCAAGGTGAGGTATTCAGAAAGTCACTTATCATTGTGATCATGAGAATGTTAAAAAATCATTAAAATATTTCTTTTTAACTATAAAATTTATAAATTGTATAGGTGTTCAATAGAGAAGGTGCAGATTGAAACAAACAATTGAGGTAAAACTTGAACACAGAATGTAAAATTCCTTCTGATGAAAACAAAACAGAAACTACAGAAAACCGTTGACTGCGGTAACTTAAAAATTTCAATCATCCCGAATTGTGCACCCGTTCTGGTGCGCAGGTGAGCTAATTCGTGAACTACAGAATTAGACTCACAATCTTCAAAAATCGTTTCAGATTCTAATACTATTCCCCAAAGAGGAATACGAGCAGTCATTGCCTGTTGGCAATTGCTTTGCAATAGGCTGGAAACGATGTGATGCACTTCAATACTCTTCTAAGCGCTCTCGAATGTGATGACAAGAACAAATCATACAGGGAGAGCAATCACGAGAATAATCTTCAGAGCAAAAAATACGCTTAGCATACCTCTTACAATCGTCTTAAGGACCAATGGAAAATGGCTTAAGAGGATATGACAATTGAGTTAAGAGGGTGTTACAATTGACTTGACTACCTATGACAATTGAGTTAAGGGGGTATGACAATCGACTTGACCACCTATGACAATTGAGTTAAGGGGGTATGACAATCGACTTGACCACCTATGACAATTGAGTTAAGGGGGTATGACAATTGACTTGACCACCCATAACAATTGAGTTAAGAGGGTATGACAATTGACTTGACCACCTATGACAATTGAGTTAAGGGGGTATTACAATTGACTTGACCACCCATAACAATTGAGTTAAGGAGGTGTGACAATCGATTTGACCACCTATGACAATTGAGTTAAGGAGGTATGACAATTGGCTATGTTAAGACTTAAAATGCTTTACCGGTTGCCTGAATACAAAAAGAAAACGAATGAATTATTTATGCCCGCTTTTGGGTTCACCCTTAAATTAATAGAATATGAATAACGTTGAAAAATCGATTTATGAGCAATTGCAAAAGCTAATTGCCTTTAAAAATGAACATGAAGAAGAATTGAAATTGGTTCCACTATTGTGGTTAATGCTGGAAGATGCTCTGGCATATTACACCAGGCTTGCTCTTTTGATACAGGAGGAAGACAAAAGCAGTAAGGTGCTAACCCAGGAGAAGGAGAAAACCTTCGAGGAATTAATTGCCGAAGCAGCTAATTTGGAAGGCATGCTAACAAGTTATGGGAACTATAAGGAGTTTATTCCTTTTAAAAACATTGAAGACTGTAAAAAGTCTGATCTGACCAGGGCGCGCGATGAGGAGGTGATCACCAATGTGCAAGGCATGCTTACGGTAATGAAGGATTCTCCTATAGAAAGAGCCGAAGCAGGAATATCCGATGAACGTTTGGCTGCTTTCGAGGCAAAAATTACTGCCGCTTCGGATATTTTATATGCCCCTGGAAAATTTCGTTTGCAGCAGCACGATATCAATGTGAAGATTGATGAGGAACTGGATGGATTCAAAACATTGTTGAATGATTCTTTAAAACCTAATGTGCGCTCGAACTATGCCGATAGCAATCCCGATTTGTACAAGGCATTCTTAAATGCGATACACACCGATGCCTTGCCAACAAAGACAAAGGTGATTACCGGTAGTTTTAAAAATGAAAGTGGTGAGCCGGTAAGCGATGTGTGGGTACAGTTGGATGAGGAGAAGCCTGTGAAAAAAGGTGGCAAAAAAGGTCAATTCTATTTTTACAATGTGTCAGCCGGACAACACAGCCTGTTGTTCACTAAAGAATCCTACAAGCAGGAAAAAAGAGTATTTATGCTCGAAGCCGACCATACGATGAATTTCGATATCATCTTTATATTGGAAGAGGTGATTGTGGAAAGTGATACGGATGCATAATATTTCAATGCTAAAATCCTTTAAGAGCCCAATTTTACTGGGCTCTTTTTAATATGTACACCTGTGGTTTAGCAGTAGTTTTTGAATGGTTAAATAAATTTATATTGATTCTAAGGAAATTAAACTAAAATATGTAAAGAAGAGTAGGGGAATAGTTTTAATTTTATTGGCATTGAAGAAAGGTCCGTACAAATAATATTACCAGTAAGCTCAAGAAATTTTAAATATGACTGATAGAAGCGCAATTGATACGATAGTTGGTTATTTTTATCAATTTGACAAAACGATCTTAGATATACTGAATAGTGATAATGAACAAACTGTCGTTGTTGAAGGTATTGAGGATATAGATTTGGTCTCCCCTGACGAAACAATTGCAGTTCAGTGCAAATACTATGAAAAATCTGAATATAATCACTCAGTAATAAAGAAACCATTAATGCTAATGCTAAAGCATTATGCAGGATTATTGAAATCAGGCTCACCTAGAATAAAGTATCATTTGTATGGTCATTACAAATCAGGACAAGAGAAATTATCGCTTCCTCTGTCAAATGATTATCTTAAGACTAACTTTCTCACTTATACAAAAAATGAATCAATAGTCATAGACGAAAAAAAGACAACTAAAAGAGTAACTCATAAACTATATGAGGAATTGGGTTTGTCTGACGAAAACTTATCAGACTTTATTAATTTACTGACTATTGATATTAATGCTCCTTCTTTCGAAAATCAATTAAATGAGATTTTCAATAAACTTTGTGAGCACTTTAGTTGCGATATATTTGAAGCTGAAAACTTTTACTACAATAGTGGATTAAAAGTTATCAAGGACTTAAGTATAAAACAAGATGTCGCTAATAGAAGTATTACAAAGCCGTCTTTTCTGAGTGATATAGACACCAAACAATTATTATTTAATAGTTGGTTCGTCCACTATAAAGGCAAGACTAAGTATTTCAGAGAAGTCAAAAGAAATTACTTTAATACAGGTTTAAATACAAATCCTTATGAAAGATTCTTTCTTTTTGAGGTGAAAGCATCTGATAGAATACAAAACATCAAAGAGATTATTAGGATTATTCAAAATCGATGGTCTAAACTATCACGATTAGAAAAGAATTCCTTTTGCCCATATGTATATATTCATAATTTGGATGAATTAAAGGTTCAACAAGTAAAGCAAGAATTATTTGATGAAGGAATGACTTTAAAAGATGGTTATGATTTTTTAGGAGCAAAATTCAACGTTAATAGTCTACTTAAACAAGCTACAAATCAAAGTGGTATTAAAATAAAATTTATCAATTCATTAACCGATTTAAATTGTTTACTCAATCATATTATAGCTCCAAAGGAAATTTATCAATTTTTTCAAAGCAACAGTTACTATAATAACGAAAGCTGTAAGCATATAAAAATACAAATCGAAGAAACCTTAGACATAAAAAGTATTGTGTAATGACAGAACTAGACAATAAACTGAATGCAGAAGTTATTTCTGTTTTTCCTAATAAAGTGAAAATATCTGTTCCAGACTTGAATGCATTTAAACTTGCGGAGGAACATTTGAAAGTAGGTTCATATTTACGAATATGTGATAGTGAAGATGTTATCCTTCTGGCAATTATTGAAAATTTCTCAATAGAAGTTTCTGAAAAAAATGGAGTTCCTGACAGAAACTATATTTTAGAAGCTAATCCATTAGGTGTAATCCGAGATGGAGTATTTGAACGTGGAGGTGATTCAATAGCAATACCACCGAAGAAAGTAGAACCAGCTAAAATTGAAGAAATAGCTACTATATTTGAAGATTCTTTAGAAACGAAAGAGAAGTTTACATTCTGTTCATTATCATCAAATAATGATATAAAGATACCTGTTAATGGTAATAAATTCTTTAATAAGCATATTGCAATTGTAGGCTCAACAGGTTCTGGTAAATCACATACCTTAGCGACAATAATTCAGAAAGCCACTTCTGATAAAAATGGTGAATTTGACTTAAATAATTCACATGCTATAATATTTGATATTCATTCAGAATACAAATCCGCTTTTCCTAATTCAAACTTAATAGATATTTCGAATTTAATTTTGCCTTATTGGTTATTAACAAGTGAAGAACTTGAAGAACTTTTCCTAGATACAGAGGCAAATGACCATAATCAAAGAAATGTTTTTAAAGAAGCGGTAGTATCCAATCGCATCAATAATTTTACAGGGAGTGAGGAAAATAAAAGTAAAATTCATTATGACTCACCATTATACTTTGATATAAATGAAGTTCTTATTTTCGCAAAGAATAAAAATGAAGAAGTAATTAGTACAGGCGAAGTATATAAGAGTGGAGAAAAAAAAGGATTAGAAAAAACTACACAAGGTAGTTTGTATGGTAAGTTAACAAATTTTGTTAGCCGCCTAGAGAACAAGCTGCATGATAGACGGTTAGATTTTTTGTTAGGTCAAAAATCTAAAGATATTTCATTTGAAGATACTCTCGGACAGTTGCTTGGATATTCTAATAAATCTAATGTAACAGTAATTGATTTAAGTGGTGTTCCTTTTGAAGTTCTAAGTATTACTGTATCGTTAATTTCTAGAATAATATTCGAGTATGGATATTTCTACAAGCGTCTAAGAATGTCAAAAGATAAGGATGAGAAGATAAATAATGATATTCCAATACTGTTGGTTTATGAAGAAGCTCATAAGTATGTTCCTAATAGTGATCTTGCAAAATATCGTTCTTCAAAAAAGTCTATTGAAAGAATAGCAAAAGAAGGAAGAAAATATGGAGTTACTCTTTTATTAGCCAGCCAAAGACCTTCAGAGATTTCGGAAACAATTTTTTCGCAATGCAATAATTTTGTTGCGATGCGATTAACAAATCCGAATGATCAAAATTATGTAAAAAGATTATTGCCTGATACACTTGGTAGTTTAATTGATAAAATGCCATCTTTAAAAGCCGGTGAAGCATTATTGATTGGTGAATCTGTTGTGCTACCGTCTATTGTACAAATAGATGAATGTGAGCAACCTCCATCCTCAAATGATATTCCTTATTGGGAATTATGGAAGGATGAATGGAAGGACCTTGATATAAATGCTATTAAAACAGAATGGTATAAATAGACAATGAAATGCCACGAATGGCTCATAAAGCATAGCTTGCCGCAGGCGAAACAAAGGCACACAACTTATAGCCGAGTCGTTGTGGTGCATTTAAGAAAACCGTACAAAATCCAGAAATAATTTAGAAATATGAATGAAATAATCTGCCCCAATTGCAAAAAAGCCTTTAAAGTTGATGAAGCTGGATTTGCAGATATTCTTAAGCAAGTTCGTGATCATAAATTTGAAGAAGAACTGAATAATAGACTAATTCTTGCTGAAAAAGAAAAAGTGAATGCTGTCAAATTAGCGGAAGCTAATGTGAAAAATACATTGCAGAAAGAACTGGCAGAAAAAGATAAAAGATTAACCGAACTAAAAGCCAAGAGCGATACAGAATTATCAGAAAAATTAGCTGCGAAAGAAACAGAAATTTCTGATATGAAGTCGATGATTGAAAAAGCAGAAACTGAGAAAAAATTAGCAGTGTCAGAAGCAACTAAGGAAATTGAAAAAGAGCGTGATGATCTTGTTAATAGCTTAAACGTCAAAGAGACTGAAAAAGAGACTGCTGTCAAATTAGCTGAGGCAAATATTCAAAATACATTGCAAAAAGAATTAGCAGAAAAGGATAAAAAACTAACTGAGCTAAAAGCCCAAAGCAATGCTGAATTATCAGAGAAGTTAGCTACAAAAGAAATAGAAATTTCAGAGATGAAGTCGATAATTGAGAAAGCAGAAACTGAGAAAAAATTAGCAGTATCAGAGTCTACTAAGGAAATTGAAAAAGAGCGCGACGACCTTGTTAATGATTTAAAGATTAAAGAAACTGAAAAAGAATTACTTGAAAAATCTGTAAGAGAACATTTTACCAATAAGCTTATTACGAAAGATGAAACCATCAAAATGAAAGATGATGAAATTGCTCGTTTAAAAGATTTCAAACAGAAGCTTTCGACAAAAATGATAGGTGAAACTTTAGAGCAACATTGTGAATCTGAGTTTAATAAATTACGAGCCACTGCTTTCCAAAGAGCCTATTTTGAAAAAGATAATGATTCGCGTCATGGAAGTAAAGGTGATTTCATTTATAAAGAAATGGATGATGCAGGAAATGAAATTATTTCAATCATGTTCGAAATGAAAAATGAGAATGATGGCACTGCTACTAAAAAGAGAAATGAGGATTTCTTTACTAAACTTGACAAGGATCGTAAGGGAAAGAATTGTGAATACGCAGTTTTAGTCTCTCTTTTGGAATCCGAGAATGAATTCTACAATACTGGTATAGTCGATGTTTCTCATAAGTTTGACAAGATGTATGTTGTTCGACCTCAATTTTTTATACCAATCATAACACTTCTTCGTAATGCTGCAATGAATTCCTTGAAATACAAGGCTGAACTTAATATGATAAGAAATCAAAATGTTGATATTACCAATTTTGAAGAAAAGATTGAGGTATTTAGAAAAGGGTTTGCATATAATTATGATTTAGCTAGTAGAAAATTTAAAACTGCTATTGACGAAATCGATAAAACGATTACTCATCTTCAAAAAACGAAAGATGCTCTTTTATCATCTGAAAATAATTTACGTTTAGCAAATAATAAAGCAGATGACTTGACGATTAAAAAACTGACATACGGGAATCCAACAATGAAAGCAAAATTTGATAACATATAAGAAACGACCCTGCTAGCTCGAGCTTAGCTTCATTTATAGCTCGTGCTTTGCAAAGGCAGAAACATATCTCGCTTCCGATCGAAACAAAGTTTGACGAAGTCAATCTTTCGTGTGGGCTTGTATTAAAGAATAACAGATAAGTGGTGTAAGTCGCATGGCATCTTACGCAATTTGAATTATTAAATAATAATTGAATAAAGTAATAATTATGGGAAGCTCTGACCAAACATTTAAAAAACAAAAAGGGAAATCACATTTAGATAAAGATTTCTTAGAAGAGTTGAAGCATAAACTGTGGTCTACTCGTGGTAGTAGGTTTCAAGCAAGTGACAGACTTAAGACCAGAAATAAGTATTCTGTATTAAGTATTAGCCTTCTTTCTGCATACCTAATTATATTTGGTTTACTTTCAGTTTATAACTTATATAACCCTGAAACTATATCTGAGAACCTAATCCCATTTACAATTACTTCATTGTCAATATTTTTGTTGGTTTTTTCACTTTTTGAAAATTCTAAGGAATATTCCCATAAAGCAATTCAGTTTCACAATTGCGCTCTTGAAATAGCTAGACTTTATAATGAACTTCAGAATTTTAAATCATATAATGATGAAGCTTCAATAAAAGATAAAAAAGAATTCTCTTTTGAACTACAATGTAAGTACCAATCTATATTGGAAAAATATGAAAATCATTTACAAATTGACAACAAGATTTTTAAATCAGAACATAGAGATTATTACGACGACATCAAATGGTATCAAGTAGCTAATTATCGAATTGAATATTTTTTTAAGACATATTTCTTGTATTTGATATCAATCGTATTGCCTGGCATTGTGTTGTCTTATATAATGTTAAAAATAATTTGAATGGTACCCTCGCTACAGCATGAGTCCTCTTGTGTGGTATTGAGAACAAGAGGTTTTGGTGAAAAATAAAAATAAAAAGTTTCCGAAGTCAAAAGCAAATTATAGGCTAGAAGGAGTCGTAAATATAAATTTCATAATATGGTAGGAGTTTATTTTGTAAGCATTGTGGTAGTTGAGTGGGTTGACTTACTAGATTAGAATGTAAAGAAATTTTACTTGATTGTTTGCGTTATTGTCAAGAACATAATAGAGCTTGCGTAATATGCTCAGATAGTCCCAGTATGCTATGGCTGCTAATCTATCCTATAAAAATGTATCCACGAATTGTAAATTAACCTGAAAAATATTA
>Ga0209475_10001835_pt1 | contig 24168 bp, 38 predicted proteins | sample tdDd471_FD_187128 | JGI IMG/M metagenome (GOLD analysis project Ga0209475, IMG submission 187128) | Marine sediment microbial communities from the Atlantic coast under amendment with organic carbon and nitrate - tdDd47.1 (SPAdes)... | ecosystem: Environmental > Aquatic > Marine > Coastal >... | reverse complement strand
CAGTTGCAGTTCCAAGGTGGGCCGCAGATGACTGCGACGGAAGTCATTGAACGCACAGAGCGCACGTTGCGACTGCTTGGCCCCACCTTGGGACGCTTGCAGTCTGAATTTCTCGGCCCAATGATTGAGCGCATTTTTGGCGTGTTGGTTCGTTCTGACCGCATGCCGATGCCGCCGGAAGTGATCGAAGGCGCTGATCTTCAAATCGAATACGTGTCGCCGTTGGCACGAGCGCAGCGTCAGCAAGAAACGCAAGGAATTATGCGAACGCTCGAATTAGCTGGCCCGGTTGCAGCGTTTGACCCGCAAGCAGCCGCAACGATTAAAGGCGCAGACACGGTGCGGTATATTGCCGACATTAACGGCGTGCCGCCGCAACTACTCAAGACCGATAATGAAATTCAAGAGGAACAACAAGCCCAAGCGCAAGCCCAAGCCATGATGCAGCAAATGGCGGCGGGTGAACAAGCGATGGGCTTGATTGAAAGGGGTGTAAATGTCGCAAAGTCAGCCAACGAAGTCGCTCAAAGCTGATTATCGTTTAGTATTCGGCACCAATGAGGGCAAGCGCGTCTTGTCTCACATCTGCCGTGAGTGTGGCGTCCTGCAACCGTCCTATGTCCACGGACAAAGGCCGGAGGACGCCATTTTTAATGAGGGCATGCGTAACGCAGCCCTTATGATCCTTACCGCTTTGGATGAAACGCCGGAGCGGTTCCTTGAATTAGCACAGGAGATTGAAAGCAATGTCTGAAGAAAACGCACCCGCCGAAGCGGATACTGCGGCACCGGAAGCGACCGCCGCAGAAGAAACGTGGCGCTCGTCCTTGCCGGAGGACATTCGAGAAAACCCCACGCTTGGGAAATACGACAGCATTGAAAAGCTGGCGGCAGCGCATATCAATCTGCAATCGCACCTTGGCCGGGACAAGATCAGCAAGCCCGTCACCGAGGACGATTGGAACGATGTTTATAATTTTCTCGGTCGGCCAGAAGATGCGACTGAATACGAATTGGCCTTGCCGGAAAATATCCCTGACGAAGTGAAGTCGGCATTTGACGAAGGCACGATGAACGCTTTTCGGGAAAAGGCGCATTCGCTTGGCATGAACCAGCAGCAAGTCTCCGAATTGTTTGGTTGGTACGCTGAACTGCAAGGTCAAGGTATGTCGCAAATGGCCGATCAGCAAGCGGCTTCGCTAGAAGAAGGCGAGGCGGCGCTGCGTGAAAAATGGGGCAGGGCTTACGATCAGAATGTCGATTTTGCGAAGAAAGCGTTTGAAAAGTACGGCGGCGATGATCTTGCTCAAATCATGGACACATCTGGTCTCGGAAATCACCCCGCAGTGCTTGAGGCGTTTGCGCAAATCGCCAAGGCGACGATGCCGGACAAAGAGTTGATTGGCCCGACCAACGGTGGCCAGACGGCTCTCACGCCAGAAGAGGCACGCCTTGAGGCTCAAAAGATTATGGCAAACCCGGCTTATACAAATCGCCGTCACCCGGAACACGCTGGCTTGGTTAAACAAGTGCAGCGGTTGTTTGAACGCGCTCACGGTGACGCGGCATGACCGACGAGGAATTGAAACTTAAATGCCTTGAATTAGGTCAGGCTGGACAGCCCGATTTGACGGTCAAAAACGCTCAAACCTATTACGAGTGGATCAAAGGGGGCGACGAAAAGCCAAAACGTCGAGGACGACCGCCCAAAGGCGACGGGTAATCCCTTCCCCTTGTTACCCGCCGCCAGCCCCCGCCAGACTGCATATTTGGCGGGGGCGCTTTTTTTATTGCTCTGTATATTCTTTATTTACGATTTCGCATAGCGTGAGGATGTTGTTGTCATCCATCATGTTTATTAAAGCCATAAGTTCTGGATCGTTTAAGACTTTAGCTTCAAGTTTGAGGAAAGCGCGTACTTCGTTGATTTTTTGCTGTGTAATCATGGTATTTAAATGCCCCTTGGGGCGCTCCGTTTGTTGATGTTCATTTAGTATGACGTTTGTTTTTTGTTTTTCTTAGGGGTTGGACGAAAAAAAATCAGAAAAGTTACAGGTTTTTTGGAAATATTTTTTCTGTTTCTTTCTTGCCACAGTGTGTTATATTAGCCACGCCTTTCAATCTTTGTGGACACTCCGCATCGGACCCGCTCAAGAGTTTAGGCGCTTTTGGGCCGTCATATTGGCGACACCCCGCAAAACCAAACTGTAACATTCAACAAAGGAGAATGGATAATGTCCGTTCAAGTTACCACCGCCTTTGTCGAGCAGTATTCAGCGAATGTTCAGCACCTTGTCCAGCAAGACGGGTCCAAGTTGCGGGGCGAAATTCGTGAAGAAGCTGTTGTCGGCAAAAATGCGTTTTTTGAGCAGATCGGCGCTACCGCCGCTCGTCGCCGTCCGTCGCGTCATGCGGATACTCCGCAGATCGACACCCCGCACGCTCGTCGCCGGGTTTCTCTGGAAGATTTCGATTGGGCCGACCTGATTGATAATGAAGATAAGGTTCGGATGCTGATTGATCCGACTTCGCAATACGCACAAGCCGCCGCGAAAGCAATGGGCCGTGCGATGGACGAAGTTCTGATCGACGCGGCGCTCGGCACCGCCTACACGGGCGTTTCCGGCTCCACGGCAACGGCAGCGCAAACCGCCCTTTCGGCGCAAGCGTCTAACATGAACCTGACGACTCTGCTTTCGATCAAAGAAACCTTTGACGGCGACGATGTGCCGGACGAAGGCCGTTGCATCGTTTGCACCGCCAGCCAGATCAAATCTTTGCTGAACACCACTGAAATCAAAAGTTCGGATTTCAATACGGTCAAGGCACTGGCTCGTGGCGAAGTCGATACGTTCATGGGCTTCAAATTCATCAGCGTCAACGGCAACCGCATCGACGGTTCCAAGTTGGTGCCGGTGGATGGCAACGGCGACCGCCGCTGCTTCGCCTTCCAAATGGACGGTCTGCTGCTTGGCCTTGGTCAAGACGTTGTGACCAAAATCAGCGAGCGTGCTGATAAGAACTACGCGACCCAAGTATTCCTTTCGATGGCCATCGGCGGCACTCGGATGGAAGAAAAGCGTGTTCTTGAAGCGCCTTGCACAGAATAAGGAGGGCATGAAACATGGCTACCCTTTACAGCGCAGAAATGAACGGTCTGCTTAATTCCGTTCCTGTCGATCTGCCGGACGGGGGCGTTGTTGATGGCAATGTACGTGTAAAGCGTGCAACCATCACCTTGGCCTCTCAAACCACGTCTGACACCATCGTCATTGCTAAAGCTAAAGCTGGCGAAAGCTTCCTGTACGGCGTTATGAATAACAGCGCCACGCTTGGGGCTTCGGCGACCGTTGCTATCGGTATCACCGGCACGACCGGCAAATATCGCGCAGCAGCAGTAAAGACGACGACAACGCCAGAAGTGTTCGGTCCTTCGAGCGCAATGGCTACGTTGTCGGCTGACGAAGAAATCTTCATCACCATTGCTGTTGCCTCTCTTCCGGCATCCGGCACGTTGGTCGTTGATCTGTATTTCTCAAACAGCTAACGAAAACAGGGGGAGTGGCTTCGGTCATTCCCCCGCCTTTCCTTGAGGTGCTAAATGGCGACTTCTAATGTGCAGATTGCCAACAATGCGCTAATTCGCATCGGCGCTTCTTCGATCATCAGCTTTACCGAGAACAGCGAGGCGGCGCGTGCCGTCAATTTGATTTTTGACCAAGTGCGTAACGCTGTCTTGCGGGATCACATTTGGAATTTTGCGCTTCGGCGCGTGCAGCTTGCCCTTAATGCCACCGCCCCGGCCTTTGGTTATGGCAACTCTTTTGCGCTTCCTACGGATTGCTTGCGAGTAATCCAGATGGAAGAAAAAGACATGGTTTACGTGATCGAGGGCCGCAATTTGCTGACTGACGAAGGCACGGCAAAAATTATTTATTTGGCCGAGATCACGGACCCGACGCAATACGATCCGATGTTTGTCGAGGCGCTCTCCGCACGTTTAGCGGCTGAGTTGGCAATCCCTCTGGCTGAAAGCAATAGCCTCTATCAAAATATGATGGAAGTTTACCGCATGAAAATTACGGATGCGCGGTCCATTGACGGTCAGGAAAGCGGAGAGCCGCAGATCGTGGCTGACACATGGCTTGATAGTCGGTTGAATTACGCAGCATCCTTGACGGTTGATGTAAACGGGACAAGCTAATGCCGCGTTCCGCACCCATGAATACCAATTTCACAGCCGGGGAGTTATCCCCGAAGCTGTACGGGCGCGTTGATCTGTCAAAGTACGCCAATGGCGTACAAACCATGACGAATATGTTGGTTCAAAAGCATGGGCCAGCGGCAAGGCGCGGCGGGACGTATTATGCCGCCACCGTAAAAACGAGCGCCAACGCTACGCGGCTACTGCCTTTCGAATTTAGCGTCACGCAAGCCTATATTCTGGAATTTGGCGACCAATACATTCGCTTTTACAAGAATTATGGACAGATTACGTCCGGCCCGTTTGACGGTGTTTTTTCTATCGAATTTCATAAAACGGGCGCTTATGAGATTTCGACACCATACGCTGCGTCTGATGTTTTTGAGTTGGTAATTACGCAGTCGGCTGACGTTCTTTATATCGCGCATGAGGATTACGCGCCGCGCAAGCTATCCCGCACTGGTGATACGAATTGGACGCTGACGGAGATTGATTTTCTCGACGGTCCTTATAATGCGACGAATACCAGCACGACAACGCTTGCGCTTTCCGGCACGACCGGAAGTGTGACGGTCACGGCGTCGGCCAATACATTCGCGTCAACTGATGTGGGTCGGTCTATTCGCTGGCGTGATCCGGCGAGTGATTGGACATGGCTTGAAATCACCGCTTACACCAGCGCCACGCAAGTCACCGCGACCATTCGCGGAGAAAATGCGTCGGCTGGAACGGCAACTGAGAACTGGCGCTTGGGCGCGTTTAGTGATACGACCGGATATCCGGCTGTTGTCACCTTTTTTGAACAAAGACTTGTTTGGGGCGCTACGACAGAACGACCACAATCAATGTTCTTTAGCGTGTCGGCTGATTATGAAAATTATGCGCCAACGGAGCGCGACGGCACGGTGGTCGATGATAACGGCTTTGTCTATACCATCGCCACCGACCAAGTGAACGTCATTCGGTGGATGCGTGCGGGGCGCGTGCTTTCGGTTGGCACTGCTGGCGGTGAATTTATTGTTTCGCAGGGCGACACGAACAACCCGATCAGCCCGACGAATACGCGGGTTGTGCGGCAGACCACGTTCGGATCGGCTCAAGTTACGCCGCCGCAAGTCGGTAACTCGGTTTTGTTCTTGCAACGGGCGTCCCGCAAGGTGCGAGAATACGTTTATCAATTTGAAACTGACGCATACACCGCGCCCGACTTGTCCATTCTCGCAGAACATATCACCGAAGGCGGCGTGATTGATATGGCCTATCAGCAAGAGCCGGACAGCATCGTTTGGATGGTTCGTTCTGACGGAACGCTTTTAGGCATGACATACGAACGCGCCCAAGACGTTGTGGGCTGGCATAAGCACACCATTGGCGGCACTAACGCCAAAGTCAAAAGCGTGGCTGTTATCCCATCCGAGGACGGCACACGCGATGATTTGTGGCTAATTGTTGAACGCATAATAAACGGCGCGACGGTGCAACACGTTGAATTTATGACCGCAGGGTTGCCAGAAGGAGCGACAACGACAACGCAAGCTACGTTTCTTGACAGTATGCTCACATACAGCGGCGGCGGCGTTAAGACGCTTACCGGATTGGATCACCTTGAGGGCGAAACTGTGTCGGTTTTGGCCGATGGCGCAACGCATCCTGACGTAACGGTGTCGAGTGGTTCTGTTACCCTTTCTAGGACGGCCACAGTCGCCCATGTGGGCCTTCCGTACACTTCGACGCTCCAAACCTTACGGATAGAGGCTGGTGCGTCTGACGGCACCGCACAAGGCAAGAAAAAGCGCATTTCTCGGATCACCTATCGGTTTTATAAAACCTTGGGCGCAAAGCAGGGGCCGGATAGCGATTCGCTGGATTTAATTCCGTTTCGTTCATCTGCCGATAGCCAAGACGCTCCTCCTGCGCTATTCTCTGGTGATAAGGAAGTCGAGTTTCCGAGAACGTGGGATAAAGACGGATACATAACCATCGTGCAAGATCAACCATTGCCTATGAGTGTGGTGGCGATTATGCCCGAATTGAATACGACGAAGGTGTGATATGTGTGTAGGTCCAGAAGCAATGATTGCGTTAGGCGTTAGTAAGGCGTCGGCAGCTACAGCGGCCACAGCGGCTTCCGTTGCTATGGGCGCGTTGACGGGTGTTTCTGCGCTCGGCTCTATTCAACAAGGCCGTAGCCAAAACAAGATCGCCCAATACAACGCGCAAGTTGCCGAAAACCAAGCCATCGCCGCTCGGCAAAAAGCGGAATATGATGAAGAACGCCAGCGCACGATGATTGCGCGGATGGGCGGCACACAACGAGCAAACATCGCCGCTGGTGGGGGTGAGTTGTTAGATGCTGGTGACGTTCTAGGGTTTAGCGCCGAGGAAGCTGAATTGGACGCGCTGGCGATCCGGTATGGGGGGCAGATGAATGCGTCGGCAGCGCAACAGGCGGCGACACTTCGACGCGCAGAAGGCAGGGCGGCGCAAAAGCAAAGCTATTTCAACGCTGGCTCAACTCTTTTAACAGGGGCAAAAGGCCTCTCACTTTTGGCATAGGCAAAGATAATGGCACGAGTTCCGGTTTATCAAAGACAGCAGAGCATCCCCGGTACGACAGGGCAGCAATATGCGTCTATGTCGTTGGCTGGCGAAAACAATATGGCGCAGATTACGGGCGCTGTTAGTGAGGTTGCTGGTGCGCTACAGGCGGCAGGGGAGCGTATTCAGTCAAGAGAGGATGGCGTTGCGCGAAGAAAAGATTTTCGTTCTTTCGCGCAAGCTGCTCAAGATGAATTTGATCGCATTGAGGCTGAAGGCGTACCAGATGCGAGTGGAAACGTGCGCGGCATGGACAGCAAGGACGCTGTTCTTGCGTACAAGAAAAGCCTCGCAGATTTAAGGTCGAAAGCACTTGAGGCGCATACTGGCTCCGAGGATAGTCGGGCGAGACTTCAAGAGCGCATTGAAGAACAAATCACCAGCTTAGAGGCTGGATTTATTGCAAAGCATAATTCTGCAACCCGCGCCATTATGGATGAGGAATGGAATACGGAAATAGGCACTATTTCTGCCGCTGTTGCGCGTGGAGATATGACGCTTGCGGAAGGCAATGTCGCTGTTGCTAAGTTGGCAAAAGAGGACGGCGATTTTGCCAAATCATACGATAATCTTGAAATGGTTTCTAAAATTGAGGCCGCACAAGGAACAATGATCGTCGGCAGTCTCAATCGCATGATTGCAATGGAAGAATATGATGATGTTGAAAGGCAATTAAAACAACAAAGCGTTATCGACTCGTTGCCGCCGCAGGAATATCAAAAATTGGTTACTGACCTTGCTGTTCACAAAAAAGCAAGAGCCGACCTTGCGGCAGAGCGCAGTCTTGCGCGTGAGGAGCGTATGCGCGAATTGGGTGTGACCGATATAACTCGCGCCACGCCAGCGCAACAAAGCTACATCACGACAGGCAAATGGGCCTCTGGCTTACAGCCAACAGCCGTTCAGCAAAACATGGCTTACCTCAATTCGCTTGATCCCAATTCTCAAATTTACCGAGACACAAGGCAAGTCATGGGGCTTGATCCTGTTTATAATCCAAAAACAGATCAAGACCATCGTGACCGCGTTATTTTTGAGCAGCATAAACGCGGCGAAAACGTCATGGCTGGCGAGGAAGCGGAATATGTTAAGGCGCGGCTGGCAGATGATCCAGATTATCTTAATAGAATGGATCAGCGGGTTAATTACATCCCGGCACGCGAAGGTCTTGAGGATGTATCAAATCAAATCCATGAAAACTATACGGTGGCAGTTAAAGCCCTGTTTGCCTTGACTGATACAGAGCCGCTAACAGACAATCCGCAGGACATTCAAAACGCTATCAATGAGGCGAAAATCAAGGCTCAAAATGGCCAGTTTGCTAATTGGGTTGGTGGCGTTTATGGCGATGTTGCCGCGTTTGCCGACCCGGAAAGCAAGGCGGCGACATTCCGTGGTCTTTTGCCCAAATTGCAGTTGACGGCGTTGATGGATACGCTTCAAAAACTCAAAGCTGAAACTGGCGCTGTTGGCCAAACAACAGAATTTGAAAGCAAACTTTACATGGGTTCAGACGGAACGCTTGACCCTGATAATGTCGCGCCGACTGCCGACACACTTGTTAAGCTGATTAACGAGTTACCGAAAACTTTGGAAAAGCAACGCGCCAATTTCCAATCTGGTATGTCTCTCGTTTTGCCGGAACAAGGTTATACGCCACCACCGCCGCCGCCTGAGAGTTATTTGCGCGGTCGCGCTCGCATGATTGAGGGCGAAGATGGTGTCCCAGTTGTCCCGCTTGACCAATTCCTGCCAAACAAGACGCCCACGGCTCAACCCGCGACAATTCAGCAGCAACCACAGCAACCTCAACAGGCAACGCCGCAGCCCGTTGCTGCCGTGGCACCAGTTGAGCAAAACACCGCCGCCGCCACGCCGGGAGAAATGAAAACAGCTATGGATTTGGCTGGTGGGGTCGAGCAAGTTGTCACTGATGGCAGCGTGCAACTTCCAGATGGTCAAGTTGTTGAAATGTCTGCAATTAGGGATCAGATGGTGGCCGGTGGCTTGTTCGCAGATGACCCGGAAATGCAAGAGGCTTATGAATTGCTCTCTATGTCCGGTGACAGCTTGATGAATGATGATGTAATCACGTTGCCTAGCGGTCGAGAAATCTCCACGGCTGAAATTAGAGACAGATTTTTGACGGGTGGAGTGATCTAATGACCCAAGCCGGTCAGGTTCGCAGATTGAAATATGGCGGCATGACGTTTAGCGTGCCTGACGATTGGGGCGACCAAGAAATTAACGCGGCGCTCAATAACTATCGTCAGACGCCTCAATTTGACGCGTCTATTGATAAGCGCACAGGTGCGCCAAGTGATGTTCGTTTAAAAGTTAATTTAGCGCAGAAAGAAGAAGATCGGCTTTCTGAATTGAGAAAACATTTTCCTGACGCTGTACCTTACGGCGATGGAAACTTTGTTTATACCGACCCTAAAACAAAACGCCTTGTGTTATTTGACGAAACAAAAGGCGGGCTGTTTGGCAGTGGCTTTACGCTCAAAGACACTTACGACATTGTGCGCGAAGGCGCTCAAGCGGTCGGCGGGACGGTCGGCGCTGTCACTGGCGGCGTTGGCGGCGCTGTTGCCGGAACAGCAATCGCAGATGTTGGTGTTGATTTTCTCGCCAGCACCGTCTTAGGCGTTGATGATACGCGATCCCTTGGAGAAATGGCGGTTGACACAGCCACAGCGTCGGCAATGGCTGGCGGCGGCGAGTTAATCGGTCGATATGCGTTGCCGTATGCGTCAAAGGCAATTAAAGGCGTTCTCGGCGCAGATCAAAAGTCTCAAAAGATTTTCCAAGCATTAACGGGATATGACATAACCCCGACCGCTGGCGCTGTGACGCGAGGCCGTGGGGCCGGGTCCATTGAAAGCGCACTGGATGCTGCGCCGACTGCCACCACGCGAATGAAGAACCAAATTGAAAAAGTGGTCAAGGAAACTGAGGCGGCTGTTACCAAAATGGCGTCAAAAGTCGGTAAGGCGCGGTCCCAACAAGAAACTGGAATTAAAGTTCAAGCCGCTGTTGGTGCGGCGCAAAAGCGTTATCATGCTCAAGTTGCCAAGTTAGAGGGCGAGTTGGATCAGGTTATTGGGCCTGATACGATGTTTTCTCTGGATAACATTAAAAAGCTACGGAGTGAATGGGTTGCAAAAATAGAGCAAAGCCCTAACACATTCGGGCCAAAGTACAAGGGGGCTATTGCTCAAATTGACGGGATGCTTGCTGACGCCTCAGTGAATAATGGCGTTATTCCGTATCGTATGTTTCGAGAACAAAGAAAAGACTTTCGTATTGTCTCAGAAGCGTTTGAAACTGACGCATTGCAGCGCCCATTATACAGCGACCTTTATAGAGCAATGACTGCTGACCTAAAGGATGGGGTTGATCGTATAGGCGGCGCAGCACTTCGTAAGAAGTGGGACGAGACAATGAAGTTCCAAGCGCAATGGAAGGCAACAAACCAAGACCTTTTTGATAAAATTGCCAAGTATGACGCGCCGGAAAAAGTTTATCGCTTTTTGATGAATGAGCGCACTGACGGCGGCACAGTTCTGACGCGGCTAAAAAATGAATTTACGCCGGAAGAATGGTCCGATGTTTCTGCAACAGTTTTGCAAAAACTTGGATATAAACGAATTGGCAATGAATTGGACACAGAGTTTTCCATCAACACATTCGTTACAAATTACGGCAATATCGCAGACGAAGCTAAAGACGCATTTTTTGGCGCAAAAGGGTCTGAATTGCGAACGGGATTAGACGAGTTATTTGGCCTGATGAAAGATATGTCTGAAAGCGCAAGACTTAAAAACTTTTCCAATACGGCGCGTGCAACATTTGCCCTTGATACGCTTTCCGCGCTTGGCATTGACGTTTCAAACATTGGCGTTGCTGGTCTAACTGGTCAGCCGGGAGGAATGGCCGCTGGCGCTGCTCGGATGGCAGGAAATGTGGCGGGGCGATTATTGTTTCCTAATCAAATAGCAAAGCTAATGACTTCTCCGCGCTTTGTTAAATGGCTTGCGTCACCAGTTAATTCGACCAGCGAAATTGGTGGTAAGATTGGTCAACTCTTAGCTATTGCCGCAGAAGAACAATACATTGCTGAAGAAATATACGACTTCATTGAGGCTTTAGGGCCGCAAGAAGGTGTTAAGCAATGAGTTTCTATGATATAAACGCCCAAGAGGAACAGGCACAATGACCATTTCTAGCACAACTACGGAAGTGATTTATACGGGCGATGGTTCAACAACCGCCTTCCCAACTACTTTTCCGTTTTTCGGCACCAGCACAAGTGCCGAGTTGACTGTTATTGAGCGCACGATTGCGACGGGTGCGGAAACAACGAAAACAAACGGGACTGATTACACGGTGTCCGGCGGTTCCGGCACTACTGGGACCGTCACTGCTGCCGTGGCTCCAGCTAATACGGTTCAATGGCTCATTAAGCGCAACACCACCAAGACGCAAGAAACGGATTATGTTGAAAACGATCCGTTCCCGGCTGAAAGCCATGAGGACGCGCTTGATCGTCTGACGCTGATAGCTCAAGAAGCGGCAGCGGAAGGCGAAAAGGCGTTTAAGTATTCAGACACGTACAGCGGTGGCGCTTCAACGACCGTTCCCGATCCTAGTGCTGGTAAGGCGCTTAAATGGAACGACGCAGGGACTGCGCTAGAAAATTCTGACACTGATCCAGACACGGCGGCTGCGGCGGCAGAAGCAAGCGCCACAGCAGCGGCAGCCAGCGCGGCGGCAGCAGCAGCATCGGAGTCATCAGCCGCGACGACTTACGACAACTTTGATGACCGTTACCTTGGTGCAAAAGCAAGCGACCCAACCCTTGATAACGATGGTGATGCGCTAATTGACGGCGCGTTGTACTTTGACACAACCCTTAACGTAATGAAATTTTACGATTTAGGTAATACGGCTTGGAAGCAAACTACACCTACTAGCGCCGACCAAACCAACATCGACGCTGCCGTTGCCAACGCTTCCAATATTAACACGGTTGCAGCTATTGATACTGACGTCACGACTGTTGCTGGCATTTCTGCCAATGTAACTACGGTGGCAGGCAATACGTCTAACATCAACGCCGTGGCAGCAGACGCAACGGATATCGGCACTGTCGCCGGGATCTCATCTGATGTAACTACGGTGGCCGGGATCTCATCTGATGTAACAACGGTCGCTGCTGATAGCACTGACATTGGTACGGTTGCTGGCATCTCTGCTAACGTAACAACGGTTGCTGGCATCTCATCTGACGTGACTACGGTGGCCGGGATTAGCGGCGACGTATCATCTGTTGCGGCACAAGTGATCGGTTACGACTTCTCAACGACCACGGCAATGGCTGATCCCGGCAGCGGCAACGTCCGATTTAACAACGCCACGGTGGCCAGTGTCACGGCGATTGCCATCGACGATTTAGATAAAAACGGCGTCGATCAGTCTGCTTACATTGCTCTGTTTGACGATAGCACCAACACAGTAAAAGGCACGCTGGTCTTCCGTACTGGTGGCGGTGATGTTGCTACCTTTAACATTACCGACCTGACAGACAACACAGGTTGGTTCCAGATTGCTGTGACGCACGTAGCGTCTAGCGGTACGTTTGCAGATGGCGAAGATACTTTCATCGGCTTTACTCGTTCCGGTGACAAAGGTGCTGACGGTGCTGGGTCTGGTGATGTATCTGGCCCCGGTTCTGCGACCGACAATGCAGTCGTGCGATGGGACGGCGCGTCCGGTCAGCTTGTGCAGAACAGCGGCGTCACGATCAACGACAGCGGTGATCTGACTGCAAATAACTTGAGTGGCACAAACACTGGCGACGAAGTTGCAGCGTCTGAAAGCACGGCTGGGGTTGTTGAGTTAGCTACAACAGCAGAGGCAGAGGCTGGAACAAACAATACCAAAGCTATGACGCCCCTGCGGGTCGCGCAGGCAACTTTAGGCCGTCTTGTCTCGGTTCAGGTGTTCACGACTAGCGGCACATGGACAAAGCCGTCTGGCGTCACATCAGTGCTTGTCAAGGTGGTTGGTGGTGGAGGCGGCGGCGGCGGTGTTGGCACGACTGCGGGCGAGATGGCTAGCGGCGGCGGTGGCGCAGGCGGCTACTCTATTGAATTTATCGACGTGTCAGGAACATCGAGCGAGACAGTCACTGTCGGCGCTGGTGGCGCTGGTGGTGTTGGTGCTGCAAATGGGTCAACGGGCGGGACATCTTCGTTCGGGGCTTATTGTTCGGCAACGGGTGGGTCTGGCGGCACTACGCCGGGCGCGTCTGCGGGCGTTCCGGGTTCTGGCGGCGCTGGTGGTTCTGGATCTGGTGGCGACTATGACGGAACCGGAATCGCGGGGGGAACCGCAGAGATTACCAATGGCACGCCTCAACCTCGCGGCGGCACGGGCGGCGGCGAAGGTGGCGCAGCGCCAAACAATTCAAACACGGCTGTTGGCGTTGCAGGAGCGGCGAATACGGGCGGCGGTGGTTCCGGCGCACAGGACCAAGGCACGACGGCACGAAACGGCGGCGCTGGTGGTTCTGGCTATGTGATAGTTTGGGAGTACGCATAATGAAACGTGCACTTATTCAAGGGACGCGAATCGCGCAGATTGTCGCTGACGGTGAGGAGTTCCCGGTAGCAAGCCCACTTTCATGGGCTGATGTTGCCGACGACACGACGACTGAGGACACCTACGAAAACGGTGCTGTCGTAAAGCATCAATATCCAGATTTAACATGGTCAGATATTCGAGCAACTCGAAACAATCTGCTTGCAGCGTCGGATTGGCGAACGATGTCTGACGTGCCTGCCATGTCAAATGAATGGCGGGATTACCGTCAAGCCCTGCGCGACATCCCAGCGACATATTCCAGTCCGAGTGATGTTGTCTGGCCGGTTGAGCCTGTCTAATCATGGACCCGGTAACGATTGGATTAGCCATTGCCGGGGCAAAGAAACTGGTTGAGACTGCCGGTGATCTCAAAGAGATTGTCGGCGGTATCGACAACTTGCTGTCTGCACAGGAAGCCAAGCCGCCTAAAAAGAAAAAACCAAAGACGCGGATGCAGCAAATTTTGAGGATGCGGTCCGGCGACGCAGACTACGACGACGAGACTAGTATCTCGTCTGTTGCCAACGATGTGTTGGAAGCGCGTCAACAAGAGGCGGCAATCGCATCGCTCAAAAAAGAAATCGACCGAAAGTGGGGCCAAGGCACGTGGGACAGCATTGTCGATGAGCGTGAAAAGCGCGTAGCGGCGAAGGCAGAAAAACAGAAGAAGATTAAAGCGGCGGCGGCAGCAAAGGCAAGCGAGGACAAAGCATTCTGGGACAGCGTGTATCATTGGATGCTTGAGGGTTTCAAATTGGTAGGCGTGCTGGCGGCGGCGGTAGTTGTTGGCGCAATTCTTTGGGCTAATCGCTGCACTGGCGGAGACTGTTAATGGAATTAGGAGCCAGAGAACTCGTTCAATTTATAAGCCTCGTTGCAACACTAGCCGGGGCTTTTGCTGTTGTGAAATCGCAGCTTTCACGAGTAATCGAAGACCTCAAGAATATTGAAGCAGAAATGCACACGATTAATGACAGACTTGACGCAATCGAAAGCGGGTCGGCTGTCTTTAAGCATCAGGTCAACGTGCTGGGCAACATACTATCACCCAGCAACCTCGACAAACAGTCGCGCGAAATTGCAGAAGTTAAGAAAGAATTAACGTATCTACGCGAGGCCGCTGATAGGATTTATAAAATGCACAACGGGAGCCACCCGTAGATATGATACATGAAAGCTACCAAGGTAACGAACGTCGCCACCAATCATGGCACTTAGATAAGAAAGTTCCACTTGCCCTGATATTTGCGTTTGTTATGCAGACCTTAACCTTAGTGTTTGTCGGCGCATCATGGAAGGCTGAGACAGACCAGCGCCTTTCAACCGTTGAGGCTGATATCCTCGACAACATTGAGATTAGGCGTCGGATGTGGACAGATATCAAAACACAAAAAGATCACGTCAATGAGTTGAGTAACAAGATCACAGCCGTTGATGAGCGCACCAAGAACATCAAAGATAGCGTTGATCGACTTCTTAACCTCTGGTTAGAAGATAAAACAGGCCGATAAAATGAACTCATTTATGGCCTTTGTCATTATCGTATGGGCGCAAGCCAACCCAGCGGCCCCGTCTGACCGTAGCGCGGTGATCTGGAAAGAAACATTCCCAGACAAGCAAATTTGCGAAGTTGCATTGGATGAACAAAAGCAACGCGCACAAAAAACATATGGGGGAATTAAATCAGTCACTGTCATTGGTGATTGTGTCTCAGCGCAAAGCGAAGGCGCGTAACCCCGGAGGTCGTCATGACCCGTTCATTTCAGACCGTTTTATTCTCATTCATCGCATTTATCTTGGGGATTTTGATCTGCCTCGAAGCGCAAGCACAAGTGGCCCAGCCGGGGGCGGCGGCTGCTGTATTCTGGGCGTGTAAAGACGTTGAAACCGTCGCGGAGATTGCTTCGTCAAAAGATGCGACCGCGTATTCCATGAAGGTATCGATGTATGAGCAGATGGGAAACTGCGTTGTGTTCCCAAAGATGATGGCGCTGATCTTGAAAGAATTTCAGTTCCCGATTAAAGGCGGTTTTGGTGAGGGTGAAATCTGGTCGGTGCAAATGCTCAATGATCAAAAGGCATTCATAGCCATACAGGCTAATCCGAAATATCGTCGGGGCGCTTAATATGCCATTCACCGTTGACCCGGAGTTAGAGAAATACTGTGCGACTGAAAACCAGTGGAATATTCTCAAGGCTTGGGAAAAGCAAGGTTCACAGAAGAAGGCGGCAGAATCACTAGGCATCGATAGGCGTCGCTTTACTCAAGTGTTGGCAGCGGTGACTAAGCGTGCGGCACAGCACGGCTATTCCCCTGACCACGATATGACTCACCCTGTCCCTGATGGCTTTAAGGCCAAGGGCGTGAGTACGCTGTACGACCTACAGACGGGCGAGGCTCGTATTCAATGGGTTAAGAGCACCGCAGACGAAGAAGCCCGTCAGGCGGCAGCACAGGCAGCTATAGAGGCGTTGTCAAGTGACATCCCACGGGCCAAGCCAATTACTCCACCATCTACAACTACAGATAATCTGGCAAACTTATATGTCATAACAGATTACCATCATGGAATGCGAGCTTGGTCACGAGAGACCAAACAAGATGATTGGGATTTGGATATATCCGAAAACCTACTGGTCAAAGCGTTCTCCCGCATGATGGCAATGTCGCCGGATTCCAAGGTCGGCTTTGTCTGCCAGCTTGGCGACTTCCTTCACACTGATTTCCCCGCCTTTGTAGCTGCGACACAATCCGGCCACATTCTTGACGCAGACGGACGCGCCGAAAAGGTGATCGAAACTGCCGTGAAGGTGTTGCGTCAGATTGTCGATATGGCGCTAACCAAGCACGAAATTGTCCATGTTCTTATGGCAGAGGGGAATCATGATCTAGTCGGTTCCGTATGGCTCCGCACCATGTTCGATGCGCTGTACGAAAATGAACCCCGCGTCACCGTCGAAAAATCCCCCCTTCCATACTACGCATTTCAGCACGGCAAGACAGCCCTGTTTTTTCATCATGGTCACTTGCGGAAAATGCCTCAACTTCCCGGCGTGTTTGCCGCGCAATTCTCTGAGATTTGGGGCGGGACTAAGTACCGCTATGCACACGTCGGACACTTTCATCACAAGATCGAAAAAGAGGACATGGGCTGCACTGTCACCCAACACAGGACGCTGGCGGCTAAAGACAGTTACGCAGCACGCGGCGGTTATTTCGCAGAGCGTAAAGCGGAATGTCTGACCTATCACAAAGAACACGGCCTAGTGGCCTCAACCCACGTAACACCGGAGATGTGCGAATGATGAACTGGGATCACTACCCGAATTTCAGTCGGGATGAATTTGAATGCCAATGCGGGTGCGGCAGTGCCGCTATGTCGCCAACATTCATGGGCAAACTGCAACAGGTTCGCACGGCATACGGAAAACCAATGACCGTCACAAGCGGCTACAGATGCCCTGACCATAACGCCAATGTCTCATCTACAGGTCGAGACGGGCCACACACAACAGGCCGCGCTGCTGACATAGGCGTGAGCCATGCAGATGCTAAACGCTTACTGGCTCTTGGCACCATCCATTTCACGGGTATTGGGGTAAAGCAAAAAGGGTCGGGTCGTTTCTTGCATTTCGATGATTTAACAGCCCCGTCGCATCCTCGGCCAAACGTGTGGAGCTACTGATATGATTGGATTAATAACAGCGGCACTGCCTGTAATCGGTCAGCTACTTGATGACGTAATTGAGACTGACGCAGAAAAAGCGGCGGCGAAAGCCAAGCTGATGAAGCTGGCACAAGACGGTCAACTAAAAGACATGGAAACGCGCCTGTCTGCAATCTTGGCAGAGGCTCAGTCATCCGACCCATGGACAAGCCGAGCACGGCCTTCGTTTCTGTACGTGATTTATATTTTGATTCTGGCGTCTATCCCGATGGGGTTCTTGTTTGCATTCCAGCCGGAAACTGCGGACGCCGTAATCCAAGGGTTCACTGGCTGGCTGCATGCTATCCCTGACAGTTTATACACATTATTCGGGGCTGGTTATCTTGGATACGCTGGTGCTCGGACAGTAGATAAGATGAAGAAATGACAAACATCGTAAAATTTCCGTCCCACGAGCCAGACTTTGTCGATCCTAAAGTTGTCCTAGACGCAGCTAAAGAGCGAGTGTCTGAGTGCGTTGTAATCGGATGGACTGAGGACGGGACAATGTATGTCTCTGGCTCTCACGCTGACCACATGGAAACTATCGCCTTGTTAGAAGTGGCGAAAACGGCATTTATTAAGGAGTGTTTAAGCTAATTTGATAATAACCGCAGATTATGGCGACGAAGTTTCCACCACCAAACCTTCGCCAATCGCTGTTCTCTAGTCATGCATCTCCATCCAACTTGGCGAGGGCTTTTTGTGCTGTGTGTTTTAGATATGAAAGCGTGTCATGCTGTTTGTGGAGTGATAAATCAAAGTGAGATTCGGCAACTTCCCGCAAAGCCGACGCCAGTTCGTCGCGTTGATCCGCGATGCTACGGTTAATACTGTCCCACCGTTTGATGCGCGTTTCCAACTCAGCAATAAGCTTGTCTTTAGCGTCAATGGCGTTGGCTGATTCTTCGTTAAGAGTGTCGTCCATCCACCAATCAGGCTCACGCAACCGTTCTTGAAGTGTCTTGTCACTCATCATCAAGCCCCTCGCCCTCTGTAACTTTTCGCTGCTCATAGATATAAGCGTTAACAGCGTCACGCTTCACCGCCTCTACTTCTTCCGGCGTCCACAGAGTGATGCCCGAAGGGAAGTCACCCGGCACACCAACTCGCACCCAAACCTCGCCGTCTATCTCTTTAATCTGTGCTATCTGTGGCATCGTTTAATCCTCGTCAGCTATTTTCATCACTCAATCTCCCCATTCAAGTTTTTATAATAATTAGTAACCGTTCCGGTCGGCACACGCTCTGGAAGGTCAATGAATGTTTTGGCGATTTTTATATAACCGCCCCGACGCTTATGTTCCGCATGTAGAGAAATACGTGCCAGTGATTGTGCATCCCATCGACTGCAAAAGTGGTTCTTTATATCGATGGTGCGTCGGCTCTTTTTCCCGCTCCAAAACGTGACTTCTGTTTTTACGCGCCAATGGTCAAGCATCATTCATCTCCTTACGTGCAAGTGTCGGACGTAATTGCTTCCCACTCGACGGCTGGGATGCACACCCATCCCCATACAACGCCTTCGGTTGCTTGTGCCTCAATCTTTTCAAGGCGATCACGGAGCCTATCAATCTCAGCCGCTTGTTGTTCGATCATGTCGGCGCATTTTTCACACTTCATTTCTTAATAACTACCTCCAATTCGTAGCCAAGCGCGGCCAGCACCTTCTCAAGCCTAGCCCACGGCTGCTGGTTATGCGGCTGGCGGTACTTGCTCAAAAGCTGTACGGAAATGTTAGCCGCTTCCGCAATCTCGCATGCAGGGCGACCATCTTCGTCGCAGAGTTGGTCGAGGATTTCTGATAATGTCATCAACACTCCAACTTTTTATCTAAGTTATCGACAATGCCGCGCCGTGCCTTACTCGCTGCCACGCGGCGGTTAAACTCCGCGTTGCACTTTTCATGGTAATCAGGATCACCGAGTTTCGCCGAAGATGGAGGCCAACCTGAGTTGCGTTCTTGGCTGCGCTTGGCTTCACGCTCACCAATCTTCTTACGCTTTTCTTTCGACAGCGCGACCATCCCTGATCCGTTCCACTTAGTCATGTTCGCTCACCTTGCACGGATAGCCGCATTCTTGATACTCGACCATGTGACGGTCGATGGCGTCGAAAGCGGCGATCCAAAACACAAAAGCAATAGTAAACGCAATGGCAATTCCGGCGATGAAGTTATTCATCTTCCACCTCCCCTTTGATCCTGTCGTATGCCGCGCACCACTGCGGGTCATGCCCGGTAACCGTTCCAAGTTCGCACCAGCTATCCGCTCCTGTATCACTCGCCCATTCGTATCCGTAATACGGACACTCATGGCATTCCTCGGCGCAACCTTCAAATGCCTCTGACACCATGCGCCACGCTTGTTCGTTAGTTACCTCAACCATTGCCAAGCATCCTTATTGCTTTGAGTTCGTGAATGCCGTGTTCAACCAAGAAGTCCACGGCTTGCGGAAAGTCAATCTCGTTGCGGTCGATCTGGCCGCGCAAAGTCTCAACGTACAAGCCACTGCGTTTCGGCTTGCGTCTGTTAAAAATGTTTTGAATTGATTTGTTCATTGGTTTTTCTCCTTTCCCGGCAGTGCGCTTATTGCGCCACTGCCTGTTCCTTACAAAACTCTACAATGTCTCGCTTCGTGTAAGCGTCCACCGTCGGGCCGAGGTTGCCGTCGGCGTCAACACGCGCTGCAAACCAACAGCGATATAGGCGGTCGTACCAATATTCAAAGCCGTCGATGTCTGTGTAAACCTTCATCAGTAACTCCCTCCCGGCAGGGCGCTTATTGCGCCGCTGCTTCTTCTAAGAAAGCCTCGACCGCATACATGGCGTCAGCTTTTGTGGTAAAGTGGCTATCACTGCACGAGGCTTCCCATCCAGCACCATCGCCGCATTTCGTAATAAAGATTTCACCGCCGAAAGCCTCAACATCGTGTCGGCTGTCAATCACCTGATACAAGCCGGGGAAAAGGCGTTTAGTTTTTAATTGAATGTTCATCGGTGTAACTCCTGTTTGCGTTGTTGATGATGTAAATATATATAAGCTGGCTTAACTTGTAAACCCATTATCGACCATCAACTCAATTTTTTTTCGGGCATCCTCAAACCCGTTTCCGACGATAAATGCGTGGCCTATCGCCTCGACGTATTCGCCCCACGCTTTTTGATCTGGCGAAAGCCGACCGCCTTTCTCTCGTTTCATTTCAATCCATAGGTTCCATGCCGGAACGTGCAAATCGGAAACGCCTTTTAAGACGCCTTCGGCCTTGAGCCGTCCCGCAGCCGCCTTCCCGCGATAGCCGCCGTTCGGAATGGCGTATATCTTCACGCCGCGATATGTCTGCCTAAACCATTTAACCAGTTCGCGTTGTTCTTCGTGCTCTGATTTCATTCCCAATCCCTCGACAGTACCCGATAAAACTTTCCGTCGCGTTTGTATTTAAGAATGCTTGGCGGCTTTCCGGCATTCATTAGCCAAGTCAAATCCTCAATACCAGACGCATCGTTCGTATCGACGCCAGCAGCATTAGCTATCATTCCAAGAATACGAAGTGCCTTCTGACCCGCGTATCCCTCGTGAGTGATCGGCAAATACTCAATAATGGGATCGTCCGTCAGCGTCCCGTAATAAGACACAGCGACCATTTCCTTGCCGCTCGACCGGCTGATATGCTTGCGCCACGACCAGCTAGACACGTTCATTTCCAGCGCGTCTAGGCCCATAATATCGTCATTGTGCAGCTTCGCGCCATCGTCCTTAAACTCCGGCTCTGGAAACGGCTCACCGCAAGAAGGGCATTCCTTCGCTGATATGTGAACCAGCTCATCGCAATTTTCGCAGACCTTTACCGGCGCATCGCCTTCGCCTGATTTGCGACCGGGATCGACAGCCGTAATAGGTCCGTGAGATTGAACGACTCCGGCGAAGTCCAAAACAAGGCAATGATCGGTATGGCTCTTTGGCCGCATTCCGCGCCCAGCCATTTGGACATATAGCGACACGCTGGCGGTCGGCCTTGCCATAACAAGCAAGTCAATGTCGGGATAATCAAAGCCGGTTGTTAGGACGTTCGCATTCGTCAGCGCTCTAATATCGCCAGACTTAAACCTCTGAATAATATCGTCGCGCTCGGCGGCTGGCGTTTTGCCCGTTATCGTTTCGGCGGTTACGCCCTGCTCTCGCAACTCGTCTCGAATGTGATAGGCATGATCGACGCCAGTACAGAAGAACAACCACGCCTTTCGGTCGCCAGCCAATCTAATCGTTTCGCGCACGATCTTCACGTTTTGGCTGACGGTATCGACAGCTTTTTGTAGTTCGGACTCGATATACTCGCCGCCGCGCTTATGAACGCCCTCGGTCGATAGCGTCAGGTCCGTCACCTTGGACCGTAGCGGCGCTAGGTAGCCTTTGTAGATCAACTCCTCGATGCTGACCGGTTCAATTAGATCGGCAAATAACGCCGGGGCGTCGGTGATTAGTCCGTGTCCCAATCTGTAAGGCGTGGCCGTCAGCCCTATAACGCGCAGTTTGGAGTTGATATGCATCAACTCGTCAATCATCGTTCGATATCCGCCTTCTTGCTTGTGAGAAACAAGATGGCACTCGTCAATGATAACCAAATCAACGTGACCGATCAGCGCCGCCTTGTTGCGTATAGATTGAATCCCGGCGAACGTGATTTGATCTAATCTCTTCGACCGCAAACCAGACGAATAAATGCCGAGAGGCGCGTTCGGCCAATGCTCACGCATTTTTTGAGCGTTCTGCTCGATAAGTTCCTTGACGTGCGTAAGCATGAGAATAGTCGTTTCAGGCCAATTCTGAACCGCATCCTTACATAACGCCGCCACAATATGCGACTTCCCCGATCCTGTTGGAAGCACCAAACAAGGATGGCCGCTGTTTGTACCAAGCCACGAATATAGGTCATTGATTGTCCTTTGCTGATAATCACGGAGCATCAAAAAGTCTCCTCAATCGTTCTGACTTCTTTCACTGTCGCCTTGGGAAAAGTCTCCTTAACCGCCCCGACTAATTCATGGGCGCAAGCCTCGCCCCCAGCGATTAACTCCTGCGAAGTAAAAACGTGCGCGTCACCTTCTCCGTTGCGAACGTCAACGCCGTTTATCTCGTAAACAGCTTCGTAGGGAGATCCGCTATCCTTCATCGACCACGGCACAAGGTCAGGATGCAACACATGGCTATCGCATCCGGTGCGCTGATAATCGACCGGAATGCCTTTGCTGTCCCATCTCGCGCATGCCCATTCCCCATCGTCGCACGGCGTCGCGTGAGCGCAAGTGCGGCAGTTGACTTGCTTGGTCATCCGTTCTTTGTGGCAAAAGCTATGAGCGGGGCAGAACTTGCATTGATACCAACTAGGGTCTGTTGATAGCGGGTCAGGAATGCGCTCGGCACTGACAATTTTCTCTCCGCGTTCCAATAATTGCTTGGCCGCCTCTTTATCGTACTCAACGCGCTCTGTGTAAATTCGGTCATCGTCCTTGCAGACGGCGAAATATAACCCGCGCTTGAGGCCGAGGCCGTGCATATAAACTTGCATCTGGCACCAGTGCATCGGCTTCGATTTTTTAAGTCCGTTCTTTTCTAGATCGTCAAACGACTTTTTCGAGTGGGTCTTAAATTCAAACAAGTGCGGCGTCTTTTCCGCGCCCGGTACGCCTTCGCCAATGCCGTCGATATGACCGCCACAATGCTTCGGCATCGGGACGGAGCGTTGATCCGAATGAACGTCGATCCCGATGGCCTTTAAATCGGCCACGATGGTTTCTTCCTCTCTATGGCCGCGCCGAAACAAGCGCAAGATACGACCGGGGAATTGCTCGACCACAGCCCACCGAAACGAAAGCCAAAGCCAGCGGTCGCACGGATGGCCTAAGACAGAGCCGCCTAAATACGGACGCGGCGCGTCTTGGTTTTTTTGATGGTGTTCGTCAATCAATTCCACTATATTAGTGTCGAGTTCAATTTTCACGGTTGCCTCCTTCAACTCCCTGAAGAAATTAAAGGGGCTGGCTTTTAAACCAGCCCCCATTTTTTACTTTGCCCAAGGCGGTGAGGCGGAAGCCCCTGCCGGAGCCGATTGCTGTGTTGGTTGCGGCGCTACGGACCCGCCACCAAGCGGCTTAAATCCCTTCACATCGTTGCCGTCGCCATACTGCTCATCTTTCTTGACGGACAGCTTGATCTGCAAGTCACCACCGATAAGTTGGTCGGTGTCTTTCAGTTCGCCCATGCCAAGCGCATCACGCATCTGACGCAGTTGGCCGCGCCCAATCTTTTCGGCGGTCGGGTTCGGGTTATTGATGTTGATGTTAGCGAACACCACGCGCCCCTGATGCGTCGGCCCGGTAATATCAAAACGCATTTTGATATATTGACCAGTGCCAGCTTTGGTTTGCGTCACATCGGCTTGAGTAATCTTCGCCATGTACCAACCAGCCGGAAGCGGTTCAAACGATCCGCCTTCGTCTTTATATTCGTCGTCGTTCAAGTCAAAATCAATAAAAGCCATTTGGCTTACTCCTTCTCTATGGTGAATGATGGGCGACCCGGCTTTGTCGTAATCCCGTCGAGTAGCAGGTCAGTAACTGACGGGTTGGTTGCCTTCCAAACGGCCATGTTGATTTCCGGCTTCCACCGAAACAGAACGCTTAGTTGGTCAACAATGCCGTGTTCTGCGGCAATCTCTTGAACGCGGTCGCTGTCCACCTTGCGGCTCATGCGTCCGGTGATTTTCACTTTATAGTCTTGGCTGACGGTCGGCGTGACGGTGCCGTCCAAATCAGCCGGAACCATAATCGCGTCGATCAGTTGATCCTCGATCGAGCGGCGGCTGTCTTGATACAGCTTCTCAAGACGCTTCAGTTCGATCCATTCTTCAAGAAGAGGGTCAATGTTGTTCACGACGCGCCCCCAATCTTCTCAATGATCGCTCCGAGGTCGCATTGTTCCCACGCGTCCAGTTTGCCTGACCGATCCTTCGCT
>Ga0209475_10001834_pt1 | contig 24181 bp, 22 predicted proteins | sample tdDd471_FD_187128 | JGI IMG/M metagenome (GOLD analysis project Ga0209475, IMG submission 187128) | Marine sediment microbial communities from the Atlantic coast under amendment with organic carbon and nitrate - tdDd47.1 (SPAdes)... | ecosystem: Environmental > Aquatic > Marine > Coastal >... | reverse complement strand
GGACGCGGTGATGGCATGCGCCGGATTGCGCCCCGTGTCATAGGTTCCGCGCACCGCCTGCAGCAGCACCAGCATGATCAGGGCCGGGATGATCTGCACTCCGATTGCCGTCTGCCAGTCGAAACCGAGCACCAGCGGGGGTACGATCAGCCCGCCCAGCACGCCGCCCAGCGGCACGCCGATCTGGCGGATGGAGAAGACCAGATTGCGGATCGAAGGCGGTGTCCGCTTCATCAGCAGATGGGAACTGGTGGGTGCTGTTGCGCCATAGCCCAGTCCCAGCAGCACCGCTGAAAGCGCCAGCGCCAGCACTGTCCCGCCCAGCGACGCGGCGGTAATCATGGCGATGCCTGCCAGGATGATCACCTGACTGACCCTGACCGCGCCGTAGCGATGGATGAAGCTGACCGACAGGATGGCGGAGATCATCCCGACGCCATAGACGATGGAGATGAACACCCCCACACGCTCCCCCGCCACGCCGAGGTCGGCGGCAATCGCCGGTGCCGCGGCAGGCACGGAATAGGCCGCCATGGTGACCAGCGTCTGCACGAACAGACCGATCAACAGCGGGATCAGGGGAAAGGTGGTCAGGGCAGGCAATGGTCGACTCGCATGGCATTGATCCTGTCGTTGGTAGCAATTCCCGGTAGGTGAATCAGTTCCATCGCATCAAACCTGTTCTGCATTCCGCTCGTATGTTCTGTGCAACCGCGCGCAGGACAGGAGCATTCATGAAGATGCGGCGAAAATCCGATCTGCCGGTCAAGACGTGCGCCACATGCCAGCGCCCCTTTGCCTGGCGGCGCAAATGGGCGCTCAACTGGGCGGAGGTCCGTCACTGCTCCGAACGTTGTCGGCGATCCGCGCACCGAGGCAAAGGCTGAGCCTCAATCCTGGCCCTTTGTCGGCATCGGCGCATTGCCCTGCGCGCGCGGGTCCCTTGGTCCCCATTTGCCCAGTTCCACGGCATGAAGGAACCGCTCGATCTGATCGTTGAAGGCGGCCGGTTCCTCCAGGTTCATGCCATGCGCGGTCTTCGGTGCCATCCAGAGGCCGGAGGCGGGGATGGTGCGCTTCAGGAACAGGCTGGTCTCGATGCAGGGCTCGTCCTCGTCACCCACGGCGATCAGCACCGGCAGGGTCATGGCGGCAAGCTCTGCCGTGAAGTCCGTCAGGGACGGGCGCTGGCCCTGATAGTTGCGCATGGTGTAGGCGGAACCGAGTGCCGGATGTTCGCCGAGGTTGCGGCGGAACTCCTCGAACCCCCTCGGATCCTTGTTCTGCAGGTGAATGCGTGTCGGTCCCTCTGCCACCGCGTCCACCAGACCCTCCGCACCCTTCGCCTCGATCAGGTCGGCCAGCTTCGCCGTCTGTTCCATGAAGGCGGCGCGCTGGTCGGGCGGGGAGCCGGAGCCGACGCCTGCCAGCACCAGACCCAGCACCCGTTCGGGCGCACGCAGGCCGAACTGCAGCGCCGCATAGGCCCCCATGCTGAGGCCGACGACGTAAGCCTTGTCGATGCCGAGATGGTTCAGCACCACACCGATATCGTCGGCGAAATGTTCGTAGCTGTAGAGGCTCTGGTCGCCCGGCACATCGGACCCCGTATAGCCGCGCGCGCTGTAGGCGATGCAGCGATAGTGACGTCCGAAATGGCGCACCTGCGCCTCCCAGCTGCGCCAGTCGGCGGCGAATTCATGCACGAAGATGATCGGCGTGCCGGTCCCCGTCTCCTCGAAGTACAGCTTCACCCCGTCCGAACTTGCGTATGGCATCCCCGTCCTCCCCCTGTCGTCTTTCAGTCCCCGGTCTTGATGGAATTGTTGCACAGCCAGGTGGCGAAGTCAGACTCCGACATCTGACCGGTGGCGAGGGACAGAATGATGGTAGTCGCCTCTGCCTCGGTCGCCGTCATCCGCCAGCCATTCAGACGCAGGAAGACATAGGTGGCAAGGAAGGCCATGCGCTTGTTGCCGTCTGCAAAGGGGTGATTTCGCACGATCCCGAAGGCATAGGATGCCGCGAGAGTCCTGATATCAGTTTCCCCGTAGCTGTAGCTGTTGCGCGGGCGGGCCAGCGCGGATTCCAGCAGGCCCGGATCGCGCAATCCGGACAGACCACCGTGCTCAGCCAGTTGTGCGTCGTGAACGGCCTCCACGACGCTGCGCAACAGCCAGACTGGCTCTGTCACTTCGCCAGTTCGCGCAGAGTATTGCGATAGCTCGCCATTCCCTCCCGGGCCGCGCGCATCTGATCCTCGAATGCCGGGTCATAGGGTGTGATCCGCATGCCCCCGTCCGGTGCCTCCGTGACGAAGACGCTGTCGCCCTCAGAGAGGTTGAGGCGGGCAAGCACCTCCTTTGGCAGCACGACACCAAGGGAGTTGCCGATCTGGCGTACTTTCAGGGCAGTCATCCGGATATGCCTCGTCGTTGTTATAACATTCATGATAACGCACTGCCTGGCGGGTCCGCAATGCCCGGTTCGCTTGACGCAAGAGCGGTGCAGGCGTACAAGCCACCTCTTCAACGGTAATGGCAGACACCATCCGTGCAGGTTCCGAGGGGCTGGCCAACAGTTCCGGAGTACAGGTACCCACTGGCCGACGAGTTTCGTCCGCCGGTGTGCAACGCATTGTGTGGCGGTCTGTTGCTGACTTTGGGTGATGGCTGAACACGGGAAGGGAACCGATGTTCGAATCCTTGAGCGAACGGCTTGGTGGTGTCTTCGACGCCCTGAAACGCCGCGGATCGCTGACCGAAAGCGACGTGTCGGAGGCGATGCGCGAAGTGCGCGTGGCGCTGCTGGAAGCCGATGTGGCGCTGTCCGTGGTCAAGGACTTCATTGCCGAGGTGAAGAAGCAGGCGGTGGGCCAGGATGTGCTGCGCTCCGTCACGCCGGGCCAGATGGTCATCAAGATCGTCTCCGACCACCTGACCGAGGTGCTGGGCAAGGAGTCCGACGGCCTCAGCCTCAATGCGGTGCCGCCGGTGCCGATCCTGGTCGTCGGCCTGCAGGGCTCGGGCAAGACCACCTCCACCGCCAAGATCGCCTATCGCCTGCGCACGCGGGAGAAGAAGAAAGTGATGATGGCGTCGCTGGACGTCCGTCGCCCCGCCGCGCAGGAACAGTTGCGGGTGCTGGGGGAGCAGGCGGAGGTCACGACCCTGCCGATCGTCGCCGGTCAGCAGCCTGTCGAGATCGCCAAGCGTGCCATGGCCTCGGCCCGGCTGCAGGGCTATGACGTGGTGCTGCTGGATACCGCCGGTCGCCTGCATGTCGATGAGCAGCTGATGGCCGAAGTCGCCGCGGTGCGTGATGCCGTGTCGCCGGGGGAGACCCTGCTGGTCGCCGACGCGCTGACCGGCCAGGACGCGGTCAATGTCGCGAAGCAGTTCGACGAGCGTGTTGGCCTGACAGGCATCATGCTGACCCGCGTCGATGGTGACGGGCGCGGTGGTGCGGCCCTGTCGATGCGCGCGGTCACCGGTCGCCCGATCAAGCTGCTGGGCGTGGGCGAGAAGCTCGACGCGCTGGAAGCCTTCCACCCCGACCGTATCGCCAACCGTATTCTCGGCATGGGTGACGTCGTCAGCCTGGTGGAACGCGCCGGCGAGTCGATGGAGGCCGCCGAGGCCGAGAAGCTCGCGAAGAAGCTGAAGAAGGGCCAGTTCGATCTGGAGGATCTGCGCGGCCAGTTGCAGCAGATGCAGAAGATGGGCGGTCTGGAAGGGCTGGCCGGCATGCTGCCCGGCGCCAAGCAGATGAAGCAGCAGCTCGCCCAGGCCAATATCGACCCCAAGATGCTGAAGCGGCAGGAGGCGATCATATCCTCCATGACGCCGAAGGAACGCCGTAGGCCCGACGTCATCAACGGGTCGCGCAAGAAACGTATCGCCGCCGGTTCAGGCACCACGGTGCCGGAAGTCAATCGCGTCCTGAAACAGTGGAAGCAGATGTCGGTGATGATGAAGAAGGTCAGGAAGATGGGGAAGTCGGGCATGATGCGCGCCGGTCTCTCCGGAATCCTGCCCAAGATGTAACCCACTGGAATTCAACGAATACCTCTACGAAAACGGAGATCAGAGAAAATGGCAGTCAAGATCAGGTTGTCCCGCGGTGGCGCGAAGAAGCGTCCTTTCTATCGCATCGTTGTTGCCGATGTGCGCGCCATGCGTGATGGCAAGTTCATCGAGCGTATCGGCACCTACGACCCGATGCAGCCGAAGGACTCCGAGGCGCGCGTGAAGATCGACCTGGAGCGTGCGAAGCACTGGCTGAGCCATGGCGCGCTGCCGACCGACCGTGTGGCGAAGTTCCTCAGCGACGCTGGCGTGATCGAGGCCCGTGCCCACAACAATCCGGAGAAGGCCAAGCCGAAGGCAAAGGCGCAGGAGCGTCTGGAGGCCGCGAAGATGAAGGCCGAGGAAGCCGAGCAGGCCAAGGCCGATGCCGCCGCCGCTGCTGCCGCGGCTGCCGCTGCACCGGCCGAGGAAGAGGCCCCCGCCGAGGAGGCACCTGCCGAGGAAGCCGCCACCGAAGCGGAAGCCTAAGCAGCGGAGTCTGTCGCCATGTCGTCAGCCAGGGTCATCGTAGCCGCGGTCGCGGGCGCTCACGGCGTTAGTGGCCGGGTGAAACTGAAGACCTTCACGGAGGACCCGGCGAATGTCGGGACCTTCGGACCGCTGACCGACGAGAGCGGGGAGCGGCAGTTCGACGTGCGTGTCACGGGCTCCACCAAGGGAGGCGTGATCGCGGAGCTTTCGGGCATTCGCAACCGCGATGAGGCGGAGGCGCTGAAGGGCACCACGCTGCATGTGGAACGGGACCGCTTGCCCGCGCTGGACGACGCGGAAGACTACTATCAGGCCGATCTGATCGGGCTGGAGGCTGTGCATGTGGATGGCCAGCGACTGGGCCGCGTGAAGGCGGTCCATACGCTCGGCGCCGGGGAGGTGCTGGAGATCCAGCCGCCGCTGCGTGCCGGGCGCCGGACCCTGCTGATCCCGTTCACGCAGGCAGCCGTGCCGGTGGTCGATCTGGCCGGCGGGCAGCTGACCATTGACCCGCCGGAGGAGATCGAGGCCCGGCCCGAGGATGAGGAAGGTGCGTCTTCGGAGGAGGACGGGGCGGTGGTCGCTGACGGTGACGAGACCGCCGCGGGATGACCGAAGCCGCCTTCCGCGCAACGGTGCTGACGATCTATCCGGATATCTTTCCCGGACCGCTGGGAACGGCACTGTCGGGGAAGGGGCTGGAGAAGGGGCTCTGGTCACTGAAAGTGGTGGACATCCGCGACTTCGCGCGCGATAAGCACCGCGCTGTCGATGATGCCCCTTTCGGCGGCGGTGCGGGCATGGTGATGCGGCCTGATCTGCTTGCTCAGGCGATTGATGCGAACCATGCGGCCCCGGCTCCCCTGATCTACTTCAGCCCGCGCGGACGTCCTCTGGACCAGGCGCTGGTGGAGCAGGTGCGGGATGCCGGTGAGGTGACCCTGATCTGCGGTCGCTTCGAAGGGGTGGACGAACGGGTTCTGCAGGCCCGTCCCGTGATGGAAGTCAGCCTCGGCGACTTCGTGCTGTCAGGGGGTGAGTTTGCGGCACTGGCGATGCTCGATGCCATTGTCCGGCTGGTGCCGGGGGTGACGGGCAACAGCGCCAGTCTGGCGGAGGAGAGCTTTGCGGACGGGCTTCTCGAATATCCGCACTACACGCGTCCGCGTGAATGGGAGGGGCTGACCCCTCCTGACATATTGTTGAGCGGCGATCACGCCCGCATCCATGCCTGGCGGCAGGAGCAGTCAAAGGCCCTGACGCAGGAACGGAGACCGGACCTATGGCGACGCTACAAGGAAAAAGAAAACAGGTGACCAGATGAACCTGATCGAAGAGATCGAGCGCGAGGAGATCGTGCGTGTGACCGAAGGCAAGGAGATCCCGACCTTCCAGGCCGGTGATACCGTCCGCGTCAACGTGAAGGTGACGGAAGGCAGCCGCGAACGCGTTCAGGCGTTCGAGGGCGTCTGCATCGCGCGCCGCAACCGGGGCCTCAACTCCTCCTTCACCATCCGGAAGATTTCATACAATGAAGGCGTGGAGCGTGTGTTCCCGCTCTACTCGCCGATCATTGATTCCATCGTCGTCGTGCGCCGCGGTGTCGTGCGCCGGGCGAAGCTCTATTACCTGCGCGGCCGTCGCGGCAAGTCCGCCCGTATCGCCGAGCGCCGGACGGAGCGGGCCAAGAAGTCCGCCTGATCCTGCATCGCAGACCGAAACGGAAAGGCCCGGGGCACACAGTGCTCCGGGCCTTTTTCGTTGCTGGTGGTGCTCCGACTATCCTCACTGCCACTTCCCCGACGTTGTGCCCGGGCTCGACCCGGGTATCCAGGAGTGTCGCACAGGCGTGGGAAACTGGGCTCGCGGATCAAGTCCGCGAGCGCCGTGTTGGGGGGCAAGGGTGAACCCACCGGTCCATATTCCCTCACGCCTTACCCGGGCCTGACCCGGGTATCCAGAAGTGCCGCACAAGCGCAGGAGAACGGGCTCGCGGATCAGGTCCGCGAGCGCCGTGGGGTATGTGGCTCGCGCGTCCGACCGATCAGGCGATCAGCTTCTTGTAGCGGATGCGGTGGGGCTGGTCGGCGTCGTCGCCGAGGCGGCGCTTGCGGTCGGCTTCATAGTCCTCGAAGTTGCCCTCGAACCATTCCACATGGCTCTCGCCCTCGAAGGCGAGGATGTGGGTGGCAATGCGGTCGAGGAAGAAGCGGTCATGGCTGATGACCAGCGCGCAGCCGGCAAAGCTGACCATGGCCTCTTCCAGCGCCCGCAGGGTCTCGACGTCCAGGTCGTTGGTCGGTTCGTCGAGCAGCAGCACATTGGCCCCTGACTTCAAGGTCCGCGCCAGGTGTACCCGGTTCCGTTCACCGCCGGAGAGCTGCCCCACCTTCTTCTGCTGGTCGCCGCCCTTGAAGTTGAAGGAGCCGACATAGGCGCGCGACTGGATGGTGCGCTTGCCCAGTTCCAGCACATCGACGCCGCCGGAGATTTCCTCCCAGACGTTCTTGTTGGGGTCCAGCGCGTCACGGCTCTGGTCGACATAGCCGAGTTTTACCGTCTCACCGATCTCGACCTTGCCGCTGTCGGGCTGGTCCAGCCCGGTGATCATGCGGAACATGGTCGACTTGCCCGCGCCGTTGGGGCCGATGATGCCGACGATGGCACCCGGCGGGATCTTGGCGGAAAAGTCGTCGATCAGCAGCTTGTCGCCAAAGCCCTTGGTCACATTCTCGAACGTGATGACATTGTTGCCCAGACGCGGCCCCGGCGGCACGTAGATCTGCATGTCCGCGCGGCGTTCCTCCTGCTCGTCGGACAGCAGATCCTCATAGGCCGAGACACGGGCCTTGGACTTGGCCTGGCGCGCCCGCGGGCTCTGCCGGATCCATTCCAGTTCGCTGGCCAGCGTACGCTTGCGCGATGCGTCCTCGCGGGATTCCTGCTGCAGGCGCTTTTCCTTCTGCTCCAGCCAGCCGGAGTAGTTGCCCTGGTAGGGGATGCCGCGCCCGCGATCCAGTTCCAGGATCCAGCCGGCGACATTGTCGAGGAAATAGCGGTCATGGGTCACGGCCACGACGGTGCCGGGATAGTCGTGCAGGAACCGCTCCAGCCACAGCACCGATTCGGCGTCCAGGTGGTTGGTCGGTTCGTCGAGCAGCAGCATGTCGGGCTTCGACAGCAGCAGGCGGGCCAGCGCGACCCGGCGAGCCTCACCCCCCGACAGCTTGTCGATGGCCCAGTCGGATGGCGGACAGCGCAGCGCGTCCATGGCCACCTCGACCTCCCGGTCCAGGTTCCACAGGTCGGCGGCGTCGATCTCCTCCTGCAGCTGGCCCTGCTCCTCGATCAGGGCATTCATCTCGTCCTCTTCCATGGGCTCGGCGAACTTCATGGAGATGTCGTTGTAGCGGTCCAGGATCGACTGCTTCTCGGCCACGCCGTCCATGACGTTGCCCAGCACGGTCTTGGACTCATCCAGTTCCGGCTCCTGGCGCAGGTAGCCGACGTTCAGACCGTCCGCCGCCCAGGCCTCGCCGCCGAACTCCGTGATTTCCCCGCCCATGATCTTCAGCAGGGTGGACTTGCCGGAGCCGTTGATGCCCAGCACGCCGATCTTGGCTCCGGGCAGGAAGGAGAGGTTGATGTCCTTCAGCACCGTCTTGCCGCCCGGCCAGTTCTTGGTCAGGCCCTGCATGGTGTAGACGTACTGATAGCTCGCCATTTCTGGATCCTCTTGGCTCAGGTCATCGGTTCGGGGAATGCCGCTGGCGCGGGTTGTAGCGAATGTGGCGGCGGCGGGCAATCTATGTGGCGGATAGTTGCGCTGACTGGTCCATCTTCCCACACGCCGTGCCCGAGGTTTGACCCGGTTGCCGGGAGGTGCCACGCGGACGTGGGTGACTGGGCTCGCGGATCAAGTCCGCGAGCGGCGTGATGGGGGAGAGGGAGAAGCGAGCGTTCCAACCCACCGACGCCTTGCCCGGGCTTGACCCGGGTATCCAGAAGTGTCGCGCGGACGTGGGTGACTGGGCTCGCGGATCAAGTCCGCGAGCGGCCTGGAGAGGGGCGGGCCGTCATTTCTCCTTCCGACCGCGACCCTCTCCGATGCTGGTCTTGCCGAAGCGGGCGCGGACCTGGTCGAGGGCGTTCTCGATCTTCTTGCGGTGCTGGCGGTCGGTGTCCAGCAGGTCGGGTGCGTCGGCGGTCTCCCCCGCCACCAGTCCGGCGGCACCGATGCCGATCAGGCGGAATGCCGTCCTGCCCGTGGCCTCGATCCGCATCAGGGGCACGGCGGCGTCATAGAGCACACCGGCGAGCTGGGTCGGATTGTCCAGGGTCCGGCTGCGGGTGCGGATGGAGAAGTCGGCGGCACGGAGCTTCAGGGTGACCGTGCGCCCCGCCAGATCCTTGCGTTTCAGGTCGCCGGAGACCCGCTCCGACAGGCGCCACAGATGCCGCGCCAGCGCGTCCGCATCGCGCAGATCGCTGTTGAAGGTGGTTTCCGCTGAAACACTCTTCACCCGGTTGTCGGGACTGACGTCGCGGGCATCCTGGCCATGGGCGAAGGCATGCAGCCGCTTGCCGATGGCGCCATAGCGGCGCATCAGGTCAGCCTCCGGGAACTTCCTGAAATCGCCGATCAGGCGGATGCCATCGGCGTTGAGTTTCCGGTGAAACGCCTTGCCGACGCCATAGATGTCGGAGACCGGGCGCTTCGCCAGAAAGTCCACCGCTTCCGCCGCGCCGATCACCGCGAAACCGCGCGGCTTGTCGAGGTCGGAGGCCAGCTTGGCCAGGAACTTGTTGTAGGACAGGCCGACGGAGATGCTGACCCCGACCTCCTGCTCCACCCGCGCGGCGAGGCGGGCGAGCATGACCGCGGGCGGGGCATGGTGGACGCGCGCGGTGCCCGACAGGTCCAGGAAGGCCTCGTCGATCGACAGCGGTTCCACCATGGGCGTCAGATCCTGCATCAGGGCACGGATCTCGCGGCTGACGGCCACGTATTTCTGCATGTCGGGCTTGATGACGACCGCGTCGGGGCAGGCCTTCAGCGCCTTGAACATGGGCATGGCGGACCGCACGCCGTAGATGCGGGCGACGTAGCAGGCCGTGGAAACCACGCCACGGGTGCCGCCGCCGATGATCAGCGGCTTGTCGGCCAGGTCGGGGTTGTCGCGTTTCTCGACAGCCGCATAGAAGGCGTCGCAGTCCACGTGGGCGAGGCTCAGCTGGTCCAGTTCGTCATGGCCGATACCGCGCGGTGACCCGCAGGCGCGGCAGGTGCCGGACGCCGGTATCCTGTCGGCCATCGCGAAACAGTCCCGGCAGAGCCAGCTCATGATCGCTGGCCACTGTCCGGCGGCCAGAGCCAGGCCGCGCCGCGCACGCCGGAAGAATCGCCATGCCTCGCCCGGACCAGCCGCGTCGCGACATGATCGGAGAAGACCCAGGCGGGCAGCCGTTCAGGCACATCGCGGTAGAGCCGGTCGATGTTCGACAGCCCGCCACCCAGCACGATGACCTCCGGGTCCAGCACGTTGATCACGCTGGCCAGCGCGCGGGCCAGCCGGTCGGCATAGGTCTGCCAGAAGCCCTCGTCGATGATCTCGCCCGGTTCACGCTGCTGCCCGTGGGAGGCGGCATATCGGGTGCTGACGGCCGGGCCGGACAGGAAGGCCTCGATGCAGCCGCGTTTGCCGCAGTAACACGTTGGGCCGGGGCGTTCGCTGTCGCGCGGCCAGGGCAGGGGATTGTGGCCCCATTCCCCGGCGATGGCGTTGGGGCCGTGGATCAGTTGCTGCTGCCAGACCAGACCGCCGCCGACACCGGTCCCCAGGATGACGCCGAATACCGACATGGCCCCGGCGGCGGCTCCGTCCACGGCTTCCGACAGGGCGAAGCAGTCGGCGTCGTTGGCGAGGCGCACGGGGCGGTCCAGCGCGGCGGCGAGGTCGCGGTCCAGCGGCTGACCGATCAGGCAGGTCGAGTTGGCGTTCTTGATCAGGCCGGTGGCGGGGGAGATGGCACCGGGTGTGCCGACGCCGACCGTGCAGGTCTCACCAATTTCCGCCTCGATCCCGAGAACCAGATCACGGACGGCCCGCACGGTTGCGGCATAGTCGGTCTGCGGTGTTGCCACGCGACGGCGCAGGCGGATCGTGCCTTCGGCGTCCATTGCCACGGCCTCGATCTTCGTGCCGCCCAGATCAACGCCGATGCGCATCCTGTCTGCTCCGGTCAGTCGCCGAACAGGCGGGCTTCGATGAAGGGGGTGGCCTCCGGCCAGGTATCGGCGCGGTGGTGCGCATCCTCCGCCATCGGCAGCATCGGCGCCAGCCTGGGGTCGGCGACAAAGTGCAGCCGATGCACATCCACCGCCGATTTCGCCACGGAGGTGTGATTGTGCGGAATGTCGTCGATGAATATCGCCTCCGCGCCCGCACGCTGTTGCAGCAGGCGCACCGCCGGACCCTTCAGCCCCTCGTTGGCGACCAGCGGAAAGTCCATGCCGTGGCGCCGCAGGGCCTGGCGCCGCCCTTCCGCCCCGTTGGCCGGAATGTTGCTCAGGACCACGATCTGCGCCCGTTCCGACAGGTGCGCCAGCGCCTCTGCCGCACCGGGCACCGGGCTCAGCTCGGCTGTGTGATTGGCGAAGAAGGTGCCGAGGTGGGTACGGACCTCCGTTCCCTCCAGCGCGCGCCCGTCCGCATCGCGGACGTTGCCGGTGATGCCGAACGACGACCAGTCGAACGTCAGGGCGACGCTGTTCAGGTACCGCTCCAGTCCTTCCATGAACGCGAACAGCACCTCGTCCGCGTCGCTGATCACCAGCGGGCGGCCGGGAATGATGTCGATGGCGTCGATCTGCGCCCGGATCGCCGGGTCAAGCTCGGTCATGGGAAGTCCTGTCTCGTGCTGTTCAGTTCAGGCAGTCATATACCGCTTTCTCGAAGGCAAGATAGTGCGGCAGGGCCTCGTCGTCCGCGAAGGGCAGGATCTGGGTGGCATAGACGCCGCCGATGCCGTTCTTCGGGTCGATCCAGTAGTAGGTATTGGCAAGACCTGCCCAGGCCAGCGAGCCTGCGGCGCGCCCGGTCGGCGCATCCTGTTCGTTGATCATGAACGACAGGCCCCAGGTCTTCTCGATCCCGGGGAAGAATTCCGCGTCGTTGGAGACGCCGCCAGCCGACTTCAGTTTCGTGACCCGACTGTCCCCCATCTGGTTGACGGACATCATGTCGACGGTCTCGGGCTTCAGGATCTGCTGACCGCCAGCCTGACCACGGTTCAGGATCATGCGAATGAAGCAGCCATAGTCTTCCACCGTACCCAGCAGGCCGCCGCCGCCCATCTCGAACCCGGCGGTGTCGGAGGGGGGAGAATCCGGCTGCGGATGCAGGGAACCGTCGGGTCCGCGCACATGCATCTTCGCCTTGCGGCGGTGCATCTCCTCGGTGCTCGCGAAGGTGGTGCTGGTCATGCCCATGGGGGCGAACAGGTGCTCGGCCATGTAGGCGCCAAGGGTCTGGCCGCTGACCGCCTCCACCATCAGGCCCGCCCAGTCGATGCCGGTGCCGTATTCCCATCGGGTCCCGGGGTCGAACAGCAATGGCAGCATCAGGGATGCCCGCTTGCGGCTGCTGATCGGTGGAATGCCGAGAACCTCGACACACCGCGCGATGTCTTCTGACCACATGTCATAGACGCAGCCTGCCGTGTGGGTCAGCAGGTGGCGCAGGGTGATGTCCTGCCGTGGCGGGCGGAGTTTCGGTTGCCCGTCCGCATCGAAGCCCTCCAGAACCTGCAGCTCGCCGATCTCCGGCACGACGGCGCGGGCAGGGGCATCGAGGTCGAGACGACCCTGCTCGACAAGCTGCATCGCCGCCGCCCCGGTGATCGCCTTGGTCATGGAGGCGATCCAGAGCACGGTATCCGTGGTCATCGGTGTGCCGGAACCCAGCACACGCTCCCCGAACGCGTTCTGATAGGTCGTGCCGTCGGCGTCTGTCACCAGCGCGGCAATGCCGGGCACGGTTCCGGCATCGGTTGCCGCGCCCAGAAGGGCATCGAGTTTCTGCTGAACGTCCAAGTGATCACTCCCCGATCGTCATGTAGCCAATACTGATCATGGCCAAACTGATCATAGCCAACCGATCATGGCGCGTGGAAGGTGCGACACCAGGTCAGTAATCGAAGCTGGCACCCGGCAACTGCCTGCGCGCACGGGCCGGTTCGGTGGGATCCATCCTCTGTTCGGCGCAGAATTCCAGCAGCAATCCTTCGTTCTGCAACAGGTGATCCATGACACCGGCAAGGAATTCCGGCGATCCGGCGCTGCGCCGCAACTCCGACGGGGAGACCCCGGCGAGTGCCAGAAAGGCCTCGATCCGGTCCGCGTCTGCGGCAAGGAAACCGAGCACGTTGATGGCGAGCACTTCCGCTGCGTCACGATCCATGATTGATTGCTGTTCCCGTAAATGCAGAAATGTATGATCGGCCCCCGATGACAAGGTTACCCGGTCGGGTCCAGAACGTTAACTCTTGCTTTACGTGCCACTGCGATGATCCGCCCTGCGGGGCAAAAAGCGCATTTGTTCCGAAGTGTTGGCACTGGGCCGAAGGTGTTCACCGGGTGACCATTCGGATCCGGTGGGCAGGATGAACATGGCGCGGCAGAAAGCCGTTTGAGGATAGCATGTCGAAAACCGTTCTTATCGTCGAAGACAACGAACTGAACATGAAGCTGTTTCATGATCTGCTCGATGCCCACGGATATGCCACTGTGCAGACCAAGGATGGCATGGAGGCGTTGAAACTGGCACGTGAGCATCGTCCGGACCTCATCCTGATGGACATTCAGTTGCCGGAAGTCTCTGGGCTGGAGGTTACCAAGTGGATCAAGGAAGACGATGATCTGCGCTCCATACCCGTCATCGCCGTCACCGCCTTTGCCATGAAGGGCGATGAGGAGAAGATTCGCGACGGTGGCTGCGAGGCCTATATCTCGAAGCCCATTTCCGTCGGGACCTTCATTGATACGGTCAAGCAGTTCCTGGGTTAATCGCTGATGTCAGCCCGCGTCCTTGTGGTCGATGACGTTCTCCCGAACGTGCGTATCCTGGAGGCCAAGCTCTCCAGCGAATATTATCAGGTCTTCACGGCCAGCAACGGCCCCGAGGCACTGGAAGTCGTCGAACGCGACAATCCGGATATCGTGCTGCTGGATGTGATGATGCCCGGCATGGACGGCTTCGAGGTCTGTCGCCGGATGAAGGCCAATCCGGCCGTTTCCCACATTCCTGTCGTCATGGTGACTGCCCTGTCCGATGCATCCGACCGGGTGCAGGGGCTTGAGGCAGGCGCAGACGACTTCCTGACCAAGCCTGTCAATGACATGGCCCTGTTCTCCCGCGTGCGTTCGCTGGTCCGGCTGAAGATGACGATGGACGAGCTGAAGCTGCGCCGCCAGACCGGCGAGCGGCTGGGCATGTATTCCACCGAAGGCGAGATGATCGTCGAGGGCGCGCCGGTTCTGGTGATCGACGACAACGCGTCCGACAACCGGCACGTCAACCGCCACATGGGCGAAAAGTTCAGCCTGACCTTCGAGGCCGAACCGGAAGCCGCGATTACCCTGGCGCACGAAGGCAATCCCGACCTGATCATCCTGTCACTCGATCACCGCGGTACTGATCCGCTGCGACTGACATCGCGCATTCGCAACGATTCCGTGACCCGCCAGGTGCCGATCCTGATGATCGGGGAGGAAAGCGACAACGAGCGGATCGCCAAGGGGCTGGAACTGGGCGTCACGGACTATCTGCTGCGCCCGATCGACGGCAACGAACTGACCGCCCGCGCGAAGACGCAGGTGCGCCGGAAGCGGTTCCAGGACCAGCTGCGCGAAAGCGTCGAGGCCTCCATCACCATGGCGATGACGGACCCGCTGACGGGTCTCTACAACCGCCGCTATCTGGACCAGCATCTCGAGATGGCGATGCAGCGCAACCGCACGGCAGGCAAGCCGCTGTCATTCCTGCTGCTCGACATCGATCATTTCAAGGCGGTCAACGACTCCCATGGCCATGCCGCCGGTGACACGATCCTGAAGCAGTTCGCGGAGCGGATCGAGCGCAGCGTGCGCGGCTTCGATCTCTGCGCCCGCTTCGGCGGTGAGGAATTCGTGGTCATGATGCCGGAAGCCGACAGGGCATTGGCGGAGAAGGTCGGCGAGCGCCTGCGCTGGGCCATGGAGGTCGAGGCCTTCGAGACCGGTGAGGACGTCGGCGCCATCAATATCACCTGCTCCGTCGGCGGTGCCACGCTGCGGGAGGGGGAGGACGCACCATCCCTGATGAAGCGCGCCGACATGGCCCTCTACCAGGCCAAGAACGCGGGTCGCAACAAGATGGTGATGGCCGAATAGATCGATCCATCAAATGATGGAAGCGGCACCGGCCCACTCCCACATCCGGTCCCCCATAAGGATACTCTCGTAGGGGCCGGGTGGGGGAGTGGGCCGGTGCCGCGATCAAACAGTGGACCGGTCATCGTCCCCTGTCGGTGCAGGGAACGATGACCTCTCAGATGACTGTTGCCGCGCGCCCCCGCGCCGGGGATCCGGTCGGGCAGTCCGCGATCAGGCGCCTTCCAGCCCCACGATGGCGACGGACGACACATTGTGGTGCGGGAAACCGCCCAGATTGTGCGTCAGGCCGATCTTCGGGTCTGCCAACTGGCGCCTCTCGGCCCGACCAAGCAGTTGCTGGTACATCTCGTAGAGCATGCGCAGGCCGGTTGCGCCGATGGGGTGGCCAAAGCATTTCAGGCCGCCATCGATCTGCGCCGGGACGCCGCCGTCCGCGTCGAAGAAGCCGTCCAGGAAATCCTTCCAGGCGGTGCCTTCCTTCGAGATATAGAGATCTTCCGCCGTCACCAGCTCGGTGATGGAGAAGCAGTCATGGCATTCGAACATGGAAACCTGTTCGCGGGGGTTGGTGATCCCGGCTTCCTTGTAGGCCCGCTCGGCCGCCTTGCGTGTGGTCATGAAATAGGAACCGTCCCAGCCTTCGCCGCTCGATTCGATGCCGTTGGAGACGGCGAGCTGCAGCGCCTTCACGGTCACCAGATCCTTCTTGCCGAGCTTGCGCGCGATCTCCGGCGTGGTGACGATGGCGGCGGCGGAACCGTCGGACACGCCACAGCAGTCGAACAGGCCCAGCGGCTCCGCGATCATCGGCGCGTTCAGCACGGCGTCAGTGTCGATTTCCTTCTGCAGGTGCGCCTTCGCGTTCTTGGCACCGTTGGCGTGGCTCTTCACGGAGACCTGGGCCATGGCGCGCTTCAGGTCTTCCGGCTTCACGCCATGCTTCTTCTGGTAGGCGGTGGCGAGCTGGGCGAACGATCCGGGGGCCGAGGCATTGGCCCAGGTCATGTTGGAGACGGCACCGGCCATGTTCTGCGGCAGCCCGCCATAGCCCGTGTCCTTAAGCTTCTCGACACCCACGGCCAGCGCGATGTCAGCGGCACCTGAGGCGACGGCATAGACTGCACCCCGGAAGGCTTCGGTGCCGGAGGCGCAATAGTTCTCGACTCGGGTGACGGGGATGTAGGGCAGGCGCAGCGCGACGGACAGCGGCACGGCGGACTTGCCGACGTGGATCTCCTCGATCGCGGTGGAGAACCATGCCGCTTCGATCTGGCTGGTCTCGATGCCCGCATCCTTCAGGCATTCCTCATAGGCCTCAATGATCAGATCATCGGCGTCGCAGTCCCAGCGCTCGCCGAATTTCGAACAGCCCATGCCCAGAATGGCGACACGATCCCTGATTCCTGCTGGCATGATCAGACACTCCCCGAATGTTTGCTTGAACACGTAGTGGAAAAGTACGCTTGCGAACGATTTAGTCAAACTGCTTCGTCGACATGGCCGACCTGCGGGACCTCGTTGTCACGGATTTCCCAAAAGAAAAGCGGCCCCGAATGCTCGGAGCCGCTTGTCATCTCGATAATGGACCGCAAGGGTCAGCCGGTCTTGCGATGGTCCGGCGCGGCCTTCCAGAAGTACTTCTTGAAGCCGCGGCGCTCGTCCTCGACCTTGATGCGGAAGACCATGCGCAGGGGCATGCCGACTTCGACACCGCCCTTGTCCACGTCGGTCAGATCGGCCATCAGCCGTCCGCCACCCTCGAACGTCACCATGCCGAAATGGGTGGGCGGGTCCGGGGAATAGGTCAGGCCATCCGCGGTCCAGCTCTGCACGGTGCAGGGCACGTCGGAAAAGCGATAGTCCTCCTGGCTGTGCCAGGCACCGCAGTTCGGGTTCACGCAGATATGCGCCTTCGGATACTGCACGGTGCCGCACTTGGTGCACTTGCCGCCCTTGAAGCCCAGAACCATTTCCCGCTTCCGGTACAGGGTCGACAGCGCGGTCTGCGCATCCGTCTCCGCCCGAATGCCTTTGTCGCGGTCGATCAGGTCGTTGAAGGCGAGGTAGCGGTTGTAGTTGGTCTCGGCCTTGCCGCGTGCCAGCGACGACTCGACGCCGCCCAGTGCGGGTTTGAAGCCGGCGACGGCATCCGTGGTGCGGAACAGCATCAGGTCACAGCCCTGACCCCAGCCGATGACCAGGATGACCTGGCCCGGCTTGGCGTTCTGCAATGCCTTCGACAGCATGATCAGCGCGTGGGCCGTACCGGCTTCACCCATCACCGCATGCAGGTTGTCCTGCACGGCGGTGTCGGGAATGCCGGCACCCTTGGCGATCTTCTGCGGCACGCCGCGGATCAGCGCGGGCATGATCATCACGTCAACGTCGGACGGGGCGACATCGACCTTGGCGAACAGGGCATCGATGCCGCGCGGCACGATCTTGAAATAGCCCTCGTCGCGGATCCAGCGCTCTTCCCAGTTGTAGTCGAAGTCGCGGTTCTGGCCGCGATAATGGTCAACGAAGTCCACGGAGACCTGATGGCTGCCGAGATATTCCGCGATCACGTTGTTCTGGCCGAGCAGCATGGCGGCAGCGCCGTCACCCATCTGCAGTTCCTGCGCGCCGGAGGCCGCAGTCTGGCGATGGTCGGCGGCGAGATAGAGCACCTGTCCGTCACGCTCGCCCATCCCCTCCAGCACATCGATCAGGCCGGAGGTGCCGGCCCGCTGTGACGAGGTCAGGTCAACGGTCTTCAGGTCCTCGCCCAGGTCCAGCGCCGTGGCGGCCACGGTGGCGTTCTGGCGGTCGGCAAAGGGCAGGGTGGTGGAGGCGAGATAGATCGCCCGCAGGTCCGCCGGACCCTTCTCGCCCATGCAGTCGCGCCCGGCCTCGACGGCCATGGTCAGGCTGTCCTCGTCCCAGTTGCACATGGACCGTTCGCCCTTGGCGAGACCGGCCAGTCCGGGATTGAACCAACCATTGGCCTCGACCACAGACTTGCGCTGCAGCCTCAGCCGCGGCACGTAGCCTCCAAACCCGGTAATTCCTGCCATTCGCCTCTTCCCTCGCCCAATTGTTGTCCTGACCCTGTACTGCATGCGGAAACGAACCGCGCATCAGGGTCACAAACAGAAGATTCAACAGGAGGATTCGGAACTGCCGCGCCGGGACCAGTAGTCCGTGGCTGCGTTCAGGCGACCCTCCCCGTCGCTCACCATTGAGTTAACCCGACCTGACAGGACACTGCAAGACCGGCAGTGTCCGTCTGGCGGCAGGGCAGGGATGCATCATCGACGGGGGATGGTGGAGACAACGATCACGAACAGGGGCCGCAGGTCAGCAGGGCTCGATCCAGCGTCCGTGATAGTCGCAGAGCGCCAGCACCTGCCGCTCCGGCTCCGGCCAGAGGGTATAGTAGAGCGCGGCGCATTTCGGATCGTCCTCGAAGGGTTCCATGCGGACCCAGGCGAGAGGCGAATCCTTCGTGGCCATCGCACCCGCGACCTCGATCGTGGAGCGCAGGGAGCGCTGGATCTCCGCGGGCATGTATTGCCAGAAGATGGAGTGATAGATGACGGTTGTCATGCCTGCCGAAGGCATGGCCAGACAGGCCTCGGCCCAGTCCGCCGCATTGGCGCGGGCAAGTCTGGTTTCCTGTTGCAGGGCGATCCCGATGGCCGCGTCCAGCCGTTGCAGCCGCTCCGGCTGATCAGGCCAGACATAGCTGCGCAGGCGAAGCTGCTGTGCCGGATCGTCCAACTGCAACGGATTGAGGTCACAGCCGCGTCTCTGCACGACCGTGATCGGGTCCAGCGGTTCCGGCGCGCGTCCGCGCCATTCGGGTGCCAGGCGAACGCCGGACTCCATGTCGCCCCACAGGGTGCCGCCGAGATCATAGGCGAACCGGTCCCAGTTCTGGTTCAGTCCGGCACTGGCGCCGAGTTCCAGCATCGACAGCGGGTATCCCGTGTCCCGGGCGGCCCGCTGGAAGCCGAGCAGCAGCACGGCGGCCCGCCCGGTCTCGTTGGTCTGCGGCGGGTGATCCAGAAAGGCGTTCAGGAACTCATCATCCGCCACCATCGTCTGACGAATGATGTCCCAGAAGGCATCATCGTCGTCCGGCGCAACGTTGGGCGGATAGCAGGCCGCCAGCGCCTCCGACCGTCCGGCCAGCACGCAGGCATGCAAGGCACCGGCGAAGCGGAGTGACAGGGCGTCATCGCGCATCCTGTCGTCCGGCCAGTCGAGAACCCGTGTCGTGAATGTCGTTTCCGGCTTCAGACGCGCACCGCAGAGGTGCAGCATCCTTGCCGTGAAGGGTGAGTGCATGCGCTCGCACACCTCTGCCTGCCGCTCGAAATGACGGCGGGTCAGACTTCCCATGTCGATCAACTCCTGTCCGGTTCGCGGCGATCATAGCGACCGGGACCGGTACGGCCACCCTGTGCACGACAGGGCCGTTCGCAATCGCGAAAGAAAGGTCATTGACAGGGGGCTTTAGAGACGCTAGATGCCCCCTCGAACGCAATCGCACGGACATTGGACGGACCGCTGTTCGACCCGTCGGCAGTCCCCCGGTTCCCGTCACGGCGTGAGCGTCTCTGATGAGCTTTGTTTGTCTTTTCTGGCCATTGTGGCTGGGGCTATTGGAGAAGTGCCGTGCCGTTCTGCAGACAGACCTGACATCGTGATCGATGCGTGACACCGCAGCGCCCGTTTCCCGGGATGCGTCGTCACACCCAATTTTCCGCTTCTGGAATACCGCACCCGTCGCCCGCCGAACCCCTCGGGCGCATGGGCCGTACTCATCTGCGTTCATGGGGATGAATCAATGGACTTCACCAACACCAACTTCGCACCTGCCGAGATCACTGACGTCGACACCCTGGCCGACGAGGGCCGGAAGGATTTCTTCATCAGCAAGGACGGCGAGAACTTCGCCGGCACCCATCTGCTGATCGACGTCAAGGATGCGTCCCGGCTGGACGACATCGACCACATCGAGAAGACCCTGCGCGAGTGTGTCACCGCCGCCGGTGCCTCCCTGCTGTCGATCGACCTGCATCATTTCACCCCGAATGGCGGCGTGTCCGGTGTCGCGATCCTGGCCGAGTCCCATATCTCGATCCATTCATGGCCCGAGTACGGCTATGCGGCACTGGACGTCTTCATGTGCGGTGACGCGCAGCCGCAGAAGGCCGTTCCGGTCCTGCGTCGCGCCTTCAGGGCCGGCGAAGTGCTGGTCGACGAGATCCGTCGTGGCAAGGGGCTGGTGGGATGACAACCCACGGTCGGGACAACTGGATCACCGAGCAGCTGCACGGGGCCTTCCGCTCCAGCTACCGGGCGGACCGTGTCCTGTTCGATACCGAGACCGGGCAGCAGCGGCTGGTGCTGGTCGAGAACCCGATCTTCGGGCGGATGCTGTCACTGGACGGCGTCACCCAGGTGACGGAGCGCGACGAGTTCGTCTACCACGAGATGCTGACCCATGTGCCGATGCTGGCACATGGCAACGCCCGCCGCGTGCTGATCATCGGTGGTGGTGACGGTGGCATCCTGCGGGAGGTGCTGCGGCACCCGAACGTCGAACAGGCCACCATGGTGGAGATCGACGCCGGTGTGGTGTCGTTCTCCCGGGAGTGGCTGCCGACCGTCTCAGACGGTGCCTTCGATGATCCGCGCCTTAACCTGGTGATCGCGGACGGTGCCGCCTTCGTGCGGGACACGCAGGATCGCTTCGATGTGGTGATCGTCGATTCGACCGATCCGATCGGGCCGGGCGAAGTGCTGTTCACCGACAGCTTCTACGGCCATGTCCGGCGCCTGCTGAACCCCGGCGGTGTCGTCGTCACCCAGAACGGCGTGCCGTTCCTGCAGCCGGACGAACTGCGGGGCACCATGCGGGCGTTCCGGTCGCTGTTTCAGGTTGCCACCTGCTATCTGGTCACGGTTCCGACCTATACCGGCGGTGCCATGGCTCTTGGATTCGGGACGGATGATGCAGCCCTGCTGCATGTCAGTGAACCGACGCTGGCCGAACGGCTGGCAGGACTGGACTTCACGCCGGGCTATTACTCGCCGGCAGTCCATCGGGGCGCGTTCGCGTTACCGGGATATGTCGAGAAGCTCGTCGAACCTGACTGAGCCCGGTCGCCAGACCGACAATTGCCGACACTGTTTCCCTTGTCTTCCCGACCCTGCTTTTCCCGAAAAGGCCGTCGTCCCATGACCGACCGCATTCGCCAGTACCTGTCCGAGACCCCCCATGACCGTGCCACCCTGGTGGTGGATCTGGAACGGGTGCGGGAAAACTATGCGGGCTTTGCCCGCGCCTTCCCCGACACGGCGATCTACTACGCCATCAAGGCCAATCCGGCCCCGGAGGTCCTGTCCCTGCTGGCGGACCTGGGCAGCAGCTTCGATGCGGCCTCCGTGCCTGAGATCGAGATGGCGCTGGCTGCGGGCGCGACTGCTGACCGCATCGCCTTCTCCAACACCATCAAGCGGGAGCGTGACATCGGCCGCGCCTGGCAGCTGGGTGTGCGCCAGTATGCCTTCGACTGTGAGGCGGAGCTGGAGAAGCTGGCGCGGGTTGCGCCGGGCAGCCGCGTGGTCTGTCGCCTGTTGTGTGATGGTGAAGGTGCCGAATGGCCGCTGTCGCGCAAGTTCGGCTGTGTGCCGGAGATGGCGGAGCGCCTGCTGGCCCGCGCGCCGGGTCTGGGACTGGTGCCGTTCGGCCTGCAGTTCCATGTCGGATCACAGCAGACGAATTCGGAGATGTGGGACCGCGCGCTGGCGACCTGCGCCACGCTGTTCCGCAATCTGGCGGATCAGGGTGTCTATCTGCGCATGGTCAACATGGGCGGCGGTTTCCCGACGCGCTATCTGCGCGACGTGCCGGAGGTCGGGCGCTACGGCCAGTCGATCCACAATGCGCTGCGCCGCCACTTCGGCAACCGCCTGCCGCAGACGGTGATCGAGCCGGGGCGTGGCATGGTCGGCGATGCCGGTATCATCCGCTCCGAGATCGTCCTGATCTCGCGCAAGTCCGACGATGACCCGATGCGCTGGGTCTATCTCGACATCGGCAAGTTCGGTGGACTGGCAGAGACGATGGACGAGGCCATTCGCTACCCCATCCGCACCGATCATGACGATGATGCCTTCGAGCCGATGATTCTGGCCGGGCCGACCTGTGATTCGGTCGACGTGATGTACGAGAAGACGCCGATCATGCTGCCGGTGTCGCTGCAGATCGGCGAGACCCTGCTGATCGAATCCACAGGTGCCTACACCACGACCTACGCCGCCAACGGCTTCAACGGCTTCCCGCCGCTCGCCTGCATCTGCATCTGATCAGGTAATGACGGTACTGCCAGGCTCGATCCGGCAGCCCGGCAGTACAGCTGAGAAGTGGGAGACTGGCCACCCGGGTCGAGCCCGGGTGCAGCATGGAATGGTGTCGAGAAGCAGGAGACACCGGCGGACCAACAGCAACAGACGTTGCCGCCGGGCTTGACCCGGCGGTCCAGGAGTGCCGCTGAGACGTGAGAGACCGGGCACCCGGTCGAGCCCGGGTGCAGCGTCGGTAGTGGCTGGGCGGGGGCGGGACAGTGGCAGTCGCCGCTCGCCGCGTCAGGCTGCCTTGGCGCGGCGCTTCTCTTCCTCTTCGTAGAGTTCCTTCTTGGACAGCTTGCCCACCAGGGTCTTGGGCAGCTCGTCACGGATATCCATTTCGGAGATCATCTCGTGCTTGCCGACCTTGTCCTTCAGGAACGCCTTCAGTTCGTCGAAGGTGAAGCTGTCGGCACCTGACTTCAGCTTGATGAAGGCTTTCGGGGCCTGGCCGCGATAGTCGTCGTGGATGCCGATCACGGATACTTCCTCGACGGACGGATGCTGGTAGATCGCTTCCTCGATATTGCGCGGATAGACGTTGAAGCCGCCACACAGGATCATGTCCTTGGTACGGTCCACGATGTACATGTAGCCGTCATCGTCCATGTAGCCGACGTCACCGGTGCGGAAGAACCCGTCCTCGGTGAAGGCTTCCGCCGTCGCTTCGGGCTTGTTCCAGTAGCCTTTCATGACATTCGCGCCACGGATGCAGATCTCGCCGCGTTCGCCCATCGGCATGGTCTTCGACGGATCATCGACGTCGATGAACTTGATCTCGATGCCCGGCATCGGGATGCCGCAGGATCCGGGCTTCGCTTCCCCATGCACCGGCGTGGAGACACCGGCGGGGCTGGTTTCGGTCATGCCCCAGCCTTCGGCCAGCTTGCAGCCGGTCAGCTTCTCGAATTTCTCCGCCACCTCGACCGGCAGCGGTGCGCCGCCCGAAGCACAGAACTTCAGCGATGACAGATCCATGTCCTGGATGCCTGGGTAGTTGATGATGGCCGTGAACATGGTCGGCACGCCGGGGAACATGGTCGGCTTCTTTGATCCAAGGTCCTTGATCACCGCGTCCAGCTCGAAGCGCGGATGCAGCACGATCTCCGCCCCGAACCGCATCGCCAGCAGCATGTTGATCTGCAGCGCATAGATGTGGAACAGCGGCAGGACGGCCAGGATCTTCTCCTTGCCCTCTATCAGGGTCGGTTCGTCGCCGGTGTTGGACACGACATACATGCTGGTCGCGGCGGTCAGGTTGCCATGGGTCAGCATCGCGCCCTTCGGCAGGCCGGTGGTGCCGCCGGTGTACTGCAGCACGGCCAGTGCCTCCGTCGGATCGCCGATCGCGACCGGATTGTACTTGCCGTCATTGGCGATCAGCTTCTTGAACCGGACATGGTGCATGTCGTTCGGGACCTTCGCGATCTCCTTCGACTTCACCAGCGGGAACAGCAGGTTCTTCGGGAACGGCAGCACGTCGGGCAGGCCGCCGACCACGATCTTCTTCAGCCGGGTCTTGCCCAGCATCTCCGCCATCTGCGGATACAGCGCGTTCAGGTCCAGCGTGACCATGATGTCGGTCTGGCTGTCCTCGATCTTGTGTTCCAGCACCTTGGCTGCATCCAGCGGCGAATAGTTCACCACCGTGCCGCCGGCCTTCAGGATGGCGTAGAAGCAGATGACGTAGTGGGGGGTGTTCGGCAGGAACAGGCCGACATGGACGCCGGGTCCGACACCCAGTGCCTGAAAGCCCTTCGCGGCGCGGGAGACCAGGTCGCCGAGT
>Ga0209475_10001833_pt1 | contig 24184 bp, 14 predicted proteins | sample tdDd471_FD_187128 | JGI IMG/M metagenome (GOLD analysis project Ga0209475, IMG submission 187128) | Marine sediment microbial communities from the Atlantic coast under amendment with organic carbon and nitrate - tdDd47.1 (SPAdes)... | ecosystem: Environmental > Aquatic > Marine > Coastal >... | reverse complement strand
ACGCCTCCTGCACGTTCCGAGAGATCTCGTTGGTCGCCGCGTTCTGCTGCTCGACCGCCGCCGCGATCGAGGCGACCGTCTCGTTGATCTCCGAGATCGTCGTCGCAATTCCGCGGATCGACCCGGCCGCTTCACCGGTCGCCGACTGAATCCCGGCGATCTGTTCCGAAATCTCGCTGGTAGCCCCGGCGACCTGGGTGGCCAGGCTCTTCACCTCGGACGCCACCACCGCGAAGCCCTTACCGGCCTCACCGGCCCGGGCCGCCTCGATCGTCGCGTTCAGCGCCAGCAGGTTGGTCTGCTCGGCAATGTCCTGGATCAGCGCGATCACGTCGCCGATGCGCCGCGCCGCCTCGACCAGCCCCTCGACCTGGCGGTTCGTCGCCTCCGCCCGTTCGACCGCCGAGGTGGCGATACGACGCGATTCGCCGGCCTGGCGACCGATCTCCGAAATCGACGCCGCCAGTTCCTCGGACGCCGTCGCGACCGTCTGAACGTTGCTGGACGCCTCGCCAGCCGCCGCCGCAACGGCCGCCGCCTGCGAGTTGGCCTGCTCGGCGGTCGCCGACATCGAGCCGGCCGTCGCCTGAAGTTCGTCGGCGGCCCGGACGACCGCGCCGACCACCGCCTTCACGCTGGCATCGAAGCTGTCGGCGAGTTCGTTCATCGTGCGGCGCTTCTCGGCCTCGGCGCGCTCCGCCGTCTCCTTCTGCTCGACTTCCAGGCGACGGACCTCGCGCGCGTTCTGCCGAAACACCTCGACGGACCGTGCCATCGCCGCGATCTCGTCACCGCCGTCGCCGCTCGGCAGTTCGACGTCGAGATCGCCGGCCGCGAGGGCCTGCATTCCCGAAGTCAGGCGGTTCACCGGGCCGACGACCCGCCGCAGCACGATCCAGAACGCCGCGGCCGCGAGCAGCAGGCCGGCCAGCAGGATGCCTGCGGTATACGTCATCGTCTGGACGTTCTGGCTTGCCGCCTCCCCTGCCAGCCGCGTGCTCGAGGCACTCGCTGCCTGTGCCAGGGCCAGCAGGCTGTCGATCCCCTTCGTCGCCTCGGCGATCCAGGTCTCGCCGTCGATCGAGTAGGTCGCGCCCTTCTGGCCGGCGGCGTAGACCTTCTCCCGGACTTCCTGGAAGGTGCCGAAGAAGTTGGTCCGGACGATCTCGGCGGCAGCCGTGATCTCGGGGGCCGCCAGTTCCTTGCGCAGGTAGGCCTCGACCCGGGTCCAGGCTTCGTCGACCCGGCCGCGATACTCCGTCAGGCGCTGCAACGCCTCGGGCGGCATGGCCGTTCCGGACGTCACCAGTCCGCCGACGATTGCCCGTTCCCGGCCGGCGTACTCGCTCATGGTCCAGACCGCGTGCTTCACGTCCTGGGCGAGGACAATGCGCGACTGAATGGTGTGCGGCAGGTACTGGGCCGCCAGGCGCAGCTCCTGGGACAGCATGATGAGTGCGGTCGCGGCCGGTACCCATTCCTTGGTCGTAGCAGCCGTGCGGACGAGCTTCGGCTGCGCGATCTCCTCGTCGATCCGGGCCCGCAGTTCCTCGACCTTGGCATGTGCGGCGTTCACCGCCGCCACCAGGTCGTCGCGCTGCCGGAAAGCCGGACCCGCTTCGATGTCCGCCAGCGCGTCGGCGAAGGCCGCCTCGGCCGCTGCCCGGCGCCCGGCGATCGCGGCGACCTCCGCTTCCGGCGCCGGGTTCCACTCGGCGAGCGCCGCATTGCTGACCCCACGCTCCACCGCCCAGTTGCTGGCAGCGGTCAGCAGCAGATCCGCGGTGCGGTTGCTGTCGGTGATCCGGTCCGACTGCCGGAGCTCGCTCCAGGCCCGGAAGCTCTCGAAACCCGCCAGAGCAAGCACGCCGAGCGACAGCAGCGCCGTGAGGACGAGCAGGCTCGTGCGAATGGTGAAGGTCAATCTCGGCATCTCGCGTCCCTCCGTACTTCGCGTCCCCGCGCGATTACTGAAGGAGCGTGGCCCAATTTTCTTAATTTTTTATATTATTTGACAATCTTTGATCGACTATATCCTTCCCCGTATCGACCGAAAATCTTCCATCCGTCACTTCGGACGGTCGATTCCCTTAAGTATTTCTACGTAATGGGCGACCCGTTCCGGCTCACGCCATCCAGGCCTCGATCAGGTGCGGACCGGGCTCGGCGATCGCCCGGGCGAGCGCATCGTTGAACGCCTCGGCGCTGTCGACCCGCACGCCCGGGACCCCCATGCCCTTGCCGAGTGCCACCCAGTCGAGCTCGGGACGGTCGAGGGTCAGCATGTCGATCGCCTTGCGGCCCGGATTCTGCGCCCCGACGTTGGTCAGCTCGTGCCGCAGGATCGCGTAGGAGCGGTTGGCGAAGATCACGTTCACCACGTCGCAACCCTCGCGCGCCTGGGTCCACAGGGCCTGCAGCGTGTACATGCCGGACCCGTCGCCCTCGGTGCAGATCACCTTGCGGTCCGGGCAGGCGATCGCCGCCCCGGTCGCATAGGGCAGGCCGAGGCCGATCGACCCGCCGGTCAGCGCCAGCCAGTCGTGCGGCGCCGCCCCGACGGTGTACGGCATGAAGCCGCGCCCGGCGGTGACGCTCTCGTCGGCGATGATCGCGTTCTCCGGCATCAGGTTGCCGAGCGCGCAGGCCACCGCCTCCGGCGTCAGCGCCCCGGTCGCCAGATCCGGCCGCTTGCTCTCCTGCAGCACCGGCTTGGCGTTCCAGGCATCGAGCTCGTCGCACAGAGCCGACAGCACGGCGTGGTGGTCGTCGCCCATGTCCGCCAGGCGATGGACCTCGCAGCCGTCGGGAATCAGCACGCTCGGCTTGTTCGGATACGCGAAGAACGCCACCGGCACCTTCGTCCCGAGCAGGACGATGTGCTTCACCGACGCCAGCTGCTTCAGCGCGATGTCCACCGGATACTGGATACGCTCGATCGCGACCCGGCCGGCGCCGCGCTGCCAGCGTCCGTTCGAGGTCTGGCACGACAGCCGGCAGCCGGTCTTCGCGGCGATCCGGCCGGCGATCTCCAGGGTGTCGGCCCGCAGCGCCCGACCGGACATGTGGATCAGGGCCTCGGCGCCCGAGGTCAGCGCCGCCGCCGCCTCCCTAATCGCCTGCGGGTCCGGCCCCGGCAGCGGCGCCGGCGCCACCGGCTGCGCCGGGCCGTCGGACTCGTCCCAGGCGGTGTTGGCCGGCAGGATCAGCGTGGCGATCTGGCCCGGAGGGCCCATCGACGCGGCGACCGCGGCGGCGCCGTCGGCCGCCACGTCCTTGGCGCTCCTAGAGGTCTTGACCCAGCCCGAGACCGGCCGGGCGATTCCCTCGATGTCGGCGGTCAGCGGCGCATCGTGCTCGATGTGATAGGTCGCGTGCTCGCCGACGATGTTGACGACCGGCGTGAACGCCTTCTTGGCGTTGTGCAGGTTGGCGAGGCCGTTGCCGAGGCCCGGGCCGAGGTGCAGCAGCGTCGACGCCGGCTTGTCGGCCATGCGGGCGTAACCGTCCGCCATGCCGGTGACGACCCCTTCGAACAGCCCGAGCACGCAGCGCATGCCGTCGACCCGGTCGAGGGCGGCGACAAAATGCATCTCGGAGGTGCCGGGGTTGGTGAAGCAGACGTCGACGCCGGACGCGACCAGCGTGCGCACGAGGGATTCCGCGCCGTTCATGAGGATCGTCCTGGAAGCTGAATGTTCAGACCGCCCGATCATGGACGGACACGGCGGTTCGAACAAGACCATGCGCTTGCCAAAGCGTCGTCCGGCCGGGCTTCATTCCGGGCAACAAGCCTTGGGAGGATTCCGTGACCGACGCCGATGCCGATGCCGATGACGATCTGGCGATCATCGACGCGCACCATCACTTCTGGGAACTCGGCCACCGCCGGTATCCGTGGCTCGAGGACCACGTCATCCCGTTCCGATACGGCGACTACTCGGCGCTCCGCCAGCCCAGCTACCTGGTCGACGACTTTCTGCGCGACCACGGCCGGCATCGGGTCGTGAAGTCGGTGCACATGGAAGCCGAATGGGACCCGCGCGACCCGGTCGGCGAGACCCGCTGGCTGCACGCCCTCCATGACCGCACCGGATGGCCGCATGCCATGGTCGGCCAGGCGTGGTTCGGGCGGGACGACATCGCCGACGTGCTGGCCGGTCACGCGGCCTACCCGCTGGTCCGATCGGTCCGGCAGAAACCGGCCGCCGCGCCGTCCCCCGACGCCTTCGTGGCCGGAGCGCCCGGGTCGATGGCAGACCCGGCGTTCAGGGCCGGCTACCGCCTGCTCTCCCGGCACGGTCTGCACTACGATCTGCAGACTCCGTGGTGGCATCTCGGCGAAGCCGCCGACCTCGCCCGGGACTTCCCCGACACGACGATGATCCTCAACCATACCGGGCTTCCGGCCGACCGCTCGGAAACCGGTCTCGCAGGCTGGCGCGAGGCGATGGCGACCCTGGCCGAGCAGCCGAACACGGCGGTCAAGATCTCCGGCATCGGCGTCGCGGGACAGCGCTGGACCCCGGAGCTGCAACGAGGCGTCGTCCTGGAAACCATCGAACTGTTCGGCGCCGACCGATGCATGGTGGCGAGCAACTTCCCGGTCGACTCCCTGTGCGCCACCTACGACGAGATATTCGCCGGACTGAAGAAGATCACCATCGACCTCGCGCCGGCCGAGCGACGGGCGCTGTTCCACGGCACCGCGGCACGGATCTACCGGCCCGCCTGATTCGCGATCGAGCTGCAGGAAGGCCACCGCCTACAGGACTGACGCCATCGGTCAATGCGTGGTATGGTTGCTCCGATGCGGCCCGGTCCCCGGGCCGCCCAGTTCAGGCCGGTCCATGGCGCATGAGGTCCATTCCACCGACCCGTCCTATCTCGAAGGACAGCGGTTGCTGCGCCGGTCGGTGAATGCGCCGATTCGGATGGCCCTCACATACTGGCTTGACCTGCACGACGGCCTGCAGCCGCCGGAGCGCGGACAGTTCGACCCGACCCTCCTGCCGAGCCGGGCCCTGCCCTATCTGTTTCTGCTGGAGCGCGTCCCCACGTCGTCCTGGCGCCTGCGCCTGGTCGGCTCACATGTGGTGGAAGCACAGGGGCAGGATTTCACGGGCCGTGAGCTGGTCGACGAGCAGATCCCCGGCATCTCTCAGTCGCGGACGGTCCGCATCCTGAACCAGATGACCGACACCGGCCTGCCGGGCCATTTCCACGGCCGCTCGACGTTCCGGTTCCGGCAGGACTACGAGGATCACGAACAGGTCCTGCTGCCGTTCCGCAACCACGCGACCGGCGAGATCGAGACCGTGCTGGGGGCACTCGTCTTCGAGGGCCTGCAGGGCGCATTCGGGCCCGGGGCTACCTGGTAGCGGATCCGGGAGGGAACGGATCAACCGCCCCCTCCCGGCTGGACCGCCAGAGCGGGTCAGACGCTAGTTCAGCAGGGTCTGCGGCAGCCAGGTGATGATCTCCGGCCAGATCATGAACACCGCGACCGTGATGAAGTCGGCGATCACGAACGGGCCGACGCCGCGGAACACCGTGGAGATCGGGATGTCCGGGCGGACCGCCGACACCACGAAGCAGTTCAGGCCGATCGGCGGGGTCACCAGGCAGACCTCGGCCATCTTCACGACGATGATGCCGAACCAGATCGAGTCGTAGCCGAGCGCCATGACCGCCGGATAGACCACCGGCAGCGTCAGCAGGAGCATGCCGATCGCATCCATGAACATGCCCAGGATCGCGTAGGCGATCAGGATGCAGACCATCACCACCCACGGCTCGAACGGCAGCGAGACGATGAAGTTGGTGAAGTGCTCCGGCAGACCGGCGAAGCCCAGGAACCGGACGAACGCCAGCACGCCCCAGATCAGGCTGAAGATCATCACCGTGAGCTTGGCGGTGTCGAGCAGCGACGCTTTCAGGGCGTCCCATCGCATGCCCTTCATGAGCGCCATGATGAACACCACGAACGCCCCCAGAGCCCCGGCCTCGGTCGGGGTCGCCCAGCCGAAGTACATCGCGCTGAAGATGATGACCACGACGGCGACCACCGGGAGAGTCCCGGGGAGCGCCTTGATCCGGTCGTTCCAGGTATAGCCGTGGATCGCCGGGCCGATCTTCGGGTCGATCTTCGCCCAGATCAGGATGATCGCGACATAGATCAGCGCCGAGACGACGCCGGGAATGAAGCCGGCCAGCAGAAGCTGCCCGACCGACTCCTCGACGATGATCGCGTAGATCACCAGGATGGCGCTCGGCGGGATCAGGGTCGCCAGGGTACCGCCTGCCGCCACCACGCCGGCCGCGATGCTCTTGGAGTAGCCGGCCGACAACATCTCGGGAATGGCAACCCGGGCGAACACCGCCGCGGTCGCGGTCGATGCACCGGACACGGCGGCGAAGCCGGCCGTCGCCATCACGGACGCGACCGCCAGTCCGCCCGGCAGCCAGCCGAGCCATTTGCGCGCCGCATCGAACAGCGCCTGGGTGATGCCGGCATGGAAGGCCAGGTAGCCGATCAGGATGAACATCGGCAGCACCGACAGGGTGTAGCTGACCGATTTCGAGTGCGGGATCGTGCCGATCATGCCGGCACCGGCATCCCAGCCGATGATCGCCACCAGGCCGACGAAGCCGACGGTCGCGGCCGCGATGTACACGCGGACGCCGATGACCACCATCACCAGGAGGGCAATGACGCCGATGACGCCGATAGTGTCGTTGCTGAGCTCGGTCACGCGCCGGCCCCCCTCTTGGAATCGCCGTCGGTGTCGTCGTTCGCCCGAGCGACGGCGGCCTCTTCCTCTGCCAGCTCGCGAACGTCGGCGATCAGCGGGACCGCGACCGGCGCCGCCTGCGGATTGAGGAACAGCCGGGTGTAACCGACCAGGTTCAGGAGCTGGCGCAGGAACAGCAGCGCGAAAGCGGCCGGGATCAGCATCTTCGACGGCCACCACGGGATCTGGGCGTCGATCGTCGAGTCACCGTAGTCGTAAGCCCGCATCGCGTGCTCCCAGCCGTACACGATCAGCACCGCCATCAGGAACAGGCCGAGGACCTGACCGGCCATCTCGGCGAGCCAAAGCGGCCGGCCGCGCAGCTTGCCGATCAGCAGCTCCATGCGGACATGGCCGTTCATGCGCTCGCAGTAGGAGATCGCCAGGAACGCGAACACCGCGATCGACATCTCGATGGCGTCGATGTAGCCGAAGATCGGGGCGTTGAAGACCGTCCGGCCGACGATCTGGACGACGCCGACCAGCATCAGGCCGAAGATGAAGAACGCCGACAGCAGGGCCGTGGCCCGCTCGACCGCATTCAGCATGCGGTCCAGCCGATCCACCGTTTGACCCCCCGACGCCGCCTGCTCGGGCGTCAGGCTCAGGGGCTGGGTCATGTCCGAGTCCCTCTCGTTTGCAGCTCCGGCCGCCCGCTCAGCCGAGCGCGACGGAACCGGTCCAACTGGAAGCGGGAAAGGGCCGCGCCAGGCGCGGCCCTTTCCTCGGTACGTGATCGCTCGGTTACTTCTTGGCCGCCTTCTTGGCCTCCGCGAAGATCAGGTCGATCAGGCCCTGGGCGTTGAACTTGTCCTTGTTCGCGGCGACCCACTCGTCCCACACCGGCTTGCCGGCGACCTTCTGGAACTCTTCCAGCTGGGCGTCGGTGTAGACGATCTCCTTCAGCTTGCTGCGGAACAGCGGGAGATTCTTCGCGTCGATGTCGTGGTAGGCCTTGATCTGGACCTTGTACGCCTCGGCCTTCAGGTCCATCAGCAGCTTCTGGTACTGCGGCGGAAGCTTGGCGTAGGCGTCCTTGCTCAGCACCGTCGCGCATTCCGAGGTGCCCGGCGACATGTTCGAGGTGAACCAGTCGCTGATCTCGTGCAGCTTGTAGGCGGCGTGCGCGTAAGTGTACGGGAACGACGCGGCGTCCATCGTGCCGCGCTCCATGCCGGTGTACACGTCGGTCGCCGGCACCGTGGTCAGGGTTGCGCCGAGCTTCTCCATCGCGGTACCGACGCCGCCGCCGGCGCGCACGCGCTTGCCCTTCCAACCGGCCAGCGTGGTCGGGGCGTCGCCCTTGCCGAGGAACTCGTACTGCGGCAGCAGCGCCGAGAAGTACGGCATGGCGTTCCAGTTGGCCATGTCCGCCTGGAATTCCGGCGTGTTCATCAACGCCTCGCGGACATGCATGGAGACCTCGAGGTCCCCGAGCGGCAGGAACGGCATGGTCAGGACCATCCAGGCCGGGTTCTTGCCGGGGTGATAGAAGTTGCAGAACTGTGCCGACTGGAATGCACCGATCTTGATGCCGTCCAGATTCTCACGCGCCTTGGACAGCGCCTCGCCGTAGTGGATCTTCAGGGTGAAATTGCCGCCGGTCTTCTCGGCCAGCTGCTTGGAAATCCACTCCGGACCGGCGGTAAAGGCCCGCGCCTTCCCCCAGGTCGAGAAGTTCCACGACACCTTCGGCCCCTCGACCTCGGCCGCCTGGGCGGTGGCGAGGCTGACGGCACAGGCGCCGACGATCATTGAGACGCGCACAAGCGTCTTGAGCTTCATGTTGTCCTCCGCTGTGAGTCTTGTTCGTTGGTGCCGGCCGTTACCGATACGGTTCGGTCCGATCGTTTGGTCGACACGTCGTACCCCCTATGACGATCCTCGTTCCGCAGTCGGTCTCGTTCCCCTCCGGCCCGTCGCCGGTGCCTGGACAGAAGTTTGACCGTACCGGCCGGGCCCGACAAGTTGTACGACGGATCGCCGATCCAGGCCTTGTATACAATCACCTGAACGAAAAGCAAGGCAACGCGCCCCCTCCGGCTCAGACCGGTTCAGACCGGCTCGCCGGTAAACAGCTTCAGCACGGCGATACCGTCGAGCTCCTCGTGCCCCCGCGCCGCCATCAGCCGGAACAGCTCGGCCGCCTGCGTCGACATCGGAATCGCCGCCTTCAGGTCGTGCGCGAGGTCGTGGACCATGTCGAGGTCCTTCAGCACCTGCCGCAGGTATCCGGCCGGGGCGTAGTCGCGCTCGATCATGCGCGGCCACATCGCCCGCATCAGGTTGGAGCCGGCATATCCCGAGCCGAGCGCGTCGACCAGCTTCGCGCTGTCGACGCCGCCGCGTTCCGCCAGGTTCAGGGCCTCGGCCAACACCACGAAATTGGTGAGCACGCAGACCTGGTTGACCATCTTCGTCACCTGCCCGGCACCGACCGGGCCGAGATGCACGAGGCTGGCGGCCAGGCCCTCGAGGACCGGCCGCGCCTTCGCCATGTCGGCGTCCGAGCCGCCGGCCATGATCGCCAGGGCGCCGGCACGGGCAGCCGGCGGCCCGCCGGACACCGGTGCGTCGACCCACCCGGCGCCGCTGTCCGTCCGCAGCCGCTCGGCCATCGCCTTGGTCCGGGCGACCACGGTGGTCGAGAAGTCGACCAGCACGGCGTCGCGCCCGATCGAGCCGGCGATACCGTCGTGCCCGAACACCGCGCTATCGAGGTCGTCGGTGGTGGTCACGCAGGTCATGACCAGATCGGCCCCGGCGGCGGCCGCGGCCGGCGACCCGGCGGGGGTCACGCCCCACTGCGCGGCGGCGTCCCGGCGCTCCGTCCTGGGGTCGAAGCCGGTCACCTCGTGCCCGAGCTCTGCCAGCCGACGCGTGAACCCCTCGCCCATCAGCCCGAGGCCGAGAAACCCGATGCGCATTCATACCTCCCCTGCCGGCCCGCCTCTGCCAGACCGTGCCCGGCATCGATCCTCGCTCAGTGCAGCTTCGGCCCCTTGAGCAGCTCGCGGCGCGACACCGACTCGATGGTGAGTTCCAGCAGCTCGCCGTCGCGGGCGACGGTCAGCGGGATCGCGCTGCCGGCCGGCCCGACCGCCCAGACCTGCCGCAGGAAGTCGGCCAGACTGCCGACCGGCCGGCCGTCGACCTTGGCGATGACGTCGCCGACCTGGACGTCGGCCTGGTCCGCCGGACCGCCGTCGCTCAGCCCGGCCACCACCAGGCGGTTCTCCATCTCGGTGCCGTACAGCCCGAGCCAGGGGCGCGGCGGCCGGTTCGGCATGCCGTAGGTGGCCATGTCCTCGTAGATCGGCTTGAGCAGGTCGATCGGCACCACCATGTTGCCGTCGACCGGCTGGCCGCCGCCCTGGGACTGCTGAATGAACAGCGAGCCGATCCCGAGCAGACGGCCGTCCTCGCCGATCAGGCCGCAGCCGCCCCAGTTCGGGTGCGCCGGGGCCGTGAAGATCGCGTCGTCGATCAGGTATTCCCAGTAGCCCGCGAACTCGCGCACGCCGATCACCTGGGCCTTGACCGCGGCGCGCCGGCCGCCGTGGCCGGCCAGCACCACGGCATCGCCTTCGCGCACGGCCGAGGAGTCCCCGAACTCGAGGGCGGGCAGGTCGAGCGCGCCGAGCGCCTGCACGAAGCCGAACCCGGTCTCCTGGTCGTAGCCGAGCACGGTTCCCGACACCGCCCGACCGCGATTGTCGGTGATCCAGACGGTCTCGGCCTCGGTGACCAGATAGCCGATGGTCAGAATGAGCCCGTCTTCCCGGATCACGACGCCGTTGCCGGATCGTTCGGTCCCCAGGATCGACGCGGTGAAGGCATCCTCCGGCACGTGGGTCTTCAGCCCCACGATGGACGACAGCACCTTGTTAAGGTCGTAGGCCAGATGTTCCGGCCGCGGATCTTCCTCCGACATGTCTTCCCGTCGATCGCCGGTTGCGCACCCACAAGACGGCGGCGCGATCTCCGGCCCCCGGAACGCCGCCGCCGACACTCTAGCATGCCACCGCGCGCGACCGGCAGCCCTGCTTGCCCCCCCTGCTTGCCCCGAAGTAGCGGCCTATTCCTGGGTGTCGGGAAAGCCGTCGATCGGCCCGATCGCGAGCTCGTCGCGCAACACGACCGGCGGGCTCATGACGTAGACCGCGACCAGCCGCGCCAGCGCCGCCAGCGAATCGATATGCACCCGCTCCCAGCCATGGCTGGCATCGAGACCGAACGCCACGAGCGCGGTCCGGATGTCGTTGCCGGCCTCGATCGCCGACGCTGCGTCGCAGCGGTAGTGCTTGAAGACGTCGCGCCGGTGGTCGATCCCGTAGCGCCGCGCGAGGTCGATCAGGCCGCGCGTCAGGTGGTAGTCGAACGGCCCGGTCATGTCGCCCATGGCGATGGTGACGCCGTACTCCGACGAGTTCTGGCCGGGGGCCACGGTGGCGTTGTCGACCGCCAGCAGCTCGGCGACGTCGCCGTGCAGCACCGCCGACGCACCGGAGCCGGTCTCCTCGGAGATCGTGAACAGGAAGTGGCAGTCCACCGGCAGCTTGGCGTCGGTCTCGGTCAGCGCCGACAGCACCTCCATCATCGCCGCCACCCCGGCCTTGTCGTCCAGGTGGCGGGCGTTGACGAAGCCGGTATCGGTGACCTCGGGCTGCGGGTCGACGGCGACCATGTCGCCGATGTGGAACGCCCTGGCGACCAGATCGTCGTGGGACGACACCCGGTCGTCGACCCGGATCTCCAGATTGTCCCAGTGCGCCGGCTGGGTCTCGATCTCCTGGTCGAAAACGTGGCCGGACGCCTTCAGCGGCAGGATCGTCCCGCGCCGCGGACCGGCCTCGGTGAACACGGTCACACGGGCACCCTCGGCGAACCGCGCCGCCCAGGTTCCGACCGGGCGGATCGCCAGCCGGCCGTTCGCCTTCAGCTGCGTGACCTGGGCGCCGAGGGTATCGACATGGCCGACCACGGCGCGGTCGGGACTCTCGACCTCGCCGCGCAGGTTGGCCCGGATCGCGCCGCGCCGGGTCAGCTCGTACTCGACCCCGCGCTCGTCCAGCCAGCCGCAGAGATGCCGCACGATGCTGTCGGTGTAGCCGGTCGGGCTGGGGATCGCCTCGAGCTCGAGCAGATGGTCGAGGATCCGGCGTCCCTCGATCGCCGCCAGCGTCCGCGACGCGTCGCCGTAGCTCCGCAGCCGCTCCTCGGCCGATCTATCGAGCGGCGGCATGGCGCGTCTCCTCGTGCCGATGGATCGCCGGCCGCGCCGAGCGGTCGACGGTATGCGGGAACAGCATGTCGACGAACCGCTCGGCTGTCGGCTGCGGCTCGTGGTTGGCCAGGCCGGGCCGCTCGTTGGCCTCGACGATCACGTAGTCGTCGCGGGCCGGGTCCGGTACCAGGAAGTCGAAGCCGACCAGCGGGATCGCCAGCGCCCGCGAGGCCTCCTCGGCCGCCAGCGCCAGGTGCTGCGACAGGATCGGCGTGACATCGTGGATGGTGCCGCCGGTGTGCAGGTTGGCGGTCTTGCGCACCGCCAGGTGCTCGCCCGCCGGCAGCACCGAGTCGTAGTCGTAGCCGGCCAGATTGATGCAGCGCTCGGTCTCGGCGTCCATCGGGATCCGGCTCTCGCCGCCGGTCGCGGCCGAGCGCCGGCGGCTCTGCTTCTCGATCAGGGTGCGCACCGTCGACACGCCGTCGCCCACCAGGCTGGCGGGCTTGCGGACCGCCGCCGCCACCAGGTTGTGGTCGATGACGATCAGGCGCAGGTCCTGGCCCTCGCAGAACTCCTCCAGCAGCACCCGGTCGGACACCGCGTAGGCCGCGTCGATCGCCCGGCGCATGCTCTCGACGTCCGAGATGTCGACGGCGATGCCGCGTCCCTGCTCGCCCTTGGCCGGCTTGACGACGATCCGGCCGTGCCTCGCCAGGAACGCCTCGTCGTCCTCGTCGTTGGTGACCTCGCGCTGCTCCGGCACCCGGAACCCCTGCTTCCGCAACAGGCGGGAGGTCAGGGACTTGTCATCGCAGCGACTGAACGCCACCGCGCTGGTCAGCTCGGACAGCGACTCCCGGCAGGCGACCCGGCGGCCGCCATGGGTCAGGGTGAACAGCCCGGCCTCCTCGTCCTCGATCTCCACCCCGATGCCGCGCCGGCGCGCCTCGTTGATGATGATCCGGGCGTACGGGTTGAGCCGTGCCTCCGGCCCCGGCGCCGAGTAGAGCTTCTCGTTGATCGGGTTCTTGTACTTGATGCTGAACAGCGGCACCCGCTCGAAGCCGAGCTTCTCATAGAGCCCGATCGCCTGCTCGTTGTCGTGCATGACCGACAGGTCGATCTGCGCCAGGCCGCGGGTCTGGAAGGTCTCGATCAGATGGCGGACCAGCACCTCGCCGATGCCCGGCAGGCTGGCCTGCGGATCGACCGCCAGGCACCACAGGCTTGAGCCGCGCTCCGGATCGGCGAAGGTCAGGACGTGGTCGATGCCGGTGACGGTGCCGACCACCTCGCCCGAGGCCTCGTCGATCGCCAGCAGGTGCAGGATGTTGCGCGAGCCGCGGTGGTTCAGGAAGAAGTCTCGGTCGACCTGAACCATGCCGTGCTTGGCGTAGATCCGGTTGACCGCGGCCGCGTCCTCGCCGGACCGCACCCGGCGCACGTAGACCCCGGGCACCCGGTCGCGGCGCGGCCGGTAGTGCTGCAGGTTGAGCCGGTAGGTGTGCGACGGGTCGAGGAACAGCGCCTCCGGCGCCTGCGCCAGCACGACGTGCGGATCGCTCAGGTAGATCGCGATGTCGCGCTCGTCCGGGGCCTCGTGGCGAAGTTCCTCGGTCAGCGCCTCGGCACTGTCGAAGGTATGGCCGAACAGCAGCCGCCCCCAGCCGCAGTGCACGACCGCGTTGTCGTCCGGCGGATCGAGGTCCCGCACCTCCGGCTGTCCCGGGTTCCACGACCGCCGCACCCGGTCGCGAGCCCGCGAGCGGCGCTGGCGATAGGCCGTCTGAATACGTTCGTTCATGGCGTCGTCGTCTCCCGTGTCAGATCCCGTGGGCCTGCAGCCAGGCCTCGAGCAGCGCCGCCTGCCACAGCTCGGAGCCCCCGAGCCCGGTGATGTGCGCTTCCGGAGTCTGCAGCCGGCTGTCCAGCCAGCCCTGCTCGAACAGCCCGCGGTCGCGGGCCCGGCGGTCGTTCAGGATGTCCCGCACGTATTCCAGGGTGTCGCCCTGGATGTACTTGAGCGCCGGCACCGGGAAGTAGCCCTTCGGCCGGTCGATCACCTCCGACGGGATCACCTGGCGGGCGGCCTGCTTCAGCACGTGCTTGCCGCCCTCGCCGACCTTGAACTCGGCCGGGATCCGGGCCGCCAGCTCGACCAGCTCGTGGTCGAGGAACGGCACCCGGGCCTCCAGCCCCCAGGCCATGGTCATGTTGTCGACCCGCTTCACCGGGTCGTCGACCAGCATGACCGTGGTGTCCAGGCGAAGCGCCTTGTCGATCGTCCGTTCGGCGCCCGGCATCGCGAACGCCTCTTCCAGGAACGCCCCGGCGTGGTCGCCGTTCCGCAGCGCCGGGCCGGCAGCCGCCAGGAAGCCGTCGTGGTCGCGGTCGCGGAACAGCCGGGCGTAGTCGGCGACGCCGGTCGCGTCGTCGAGCAGGGGCGGATACCAGTGATAGCCGCCGAACACCTCGTCGGCGCCCTGGCCGGACTGCACGACCTTGACCCGCTTCGCGACCTCCTCGCTCAGCAGGTAGAAGCCGATGCAGTCGTGGCTGACCATCGGCTCCGACATCGCGGCGATGCAGCTCGGCAGCGACGGCAGCAGCCGCTCACGGCTGTCGACCCGGATCTGGTGGTGCACCGTGCCGAAGTGCTCGGCGATGATGTTGGAGTACTGGAACTCGTCGCCGACCTCGTCGCCGACGGTCTCGAAGCCGACCGAGAAGGTCTCGAGCGGCACGTCGCTCTGCTCGGCGATCAGCCCGGTGATCAGCGAGGAATCGACGCCGCCCGACAGCAGCACGCCGACCGGCACGTCGGCCACCAGCCGCCGCCGCACCGCCGTGCGCAGGCTCTCCAGCACCCGCTCGGCCCAGTCCTCGGCGCCGAGCCCGCGCTCGTCGTCGCGGGTCTCGTACACCGGCGCCCAGTACCGGCGCTCATGGCGGCGGCCGTCGGCCTCGATCGTCAGGACCGTCGCCGGCGGCAGCTTGCGCACGCCCTTGAGGATGGTGCGCGGCGCCGGCACCACGGCGTGGAAGGTCATGTAGTGGTTGAACGCCACCGGGTCGATCTCGGTCGAGACGTCGCCGGCCTGCAGCAGCGCCGGCAAGGTCGACGCGAACCGCAGGCCGCCCTTTACCTCGGCCAGGTACATCGGCTTGATGCCGAGCCGGTCGCGCGCCAGGGTCACCCGGCCGGTCGCACGCTCCCAGACGGCGAAGGCGAACATCCCGGCCAGCCGGTCGACGCAGGCCGGGCCCCATTTGTGGAATGCCTTGAGGATGACCTCGGTGTCGCCGTCGGAGAAGAACCGGTAGCCGGCCGTCTCCAGGTCGCGCTTCAGCTCCCGGTAGTTGTAGATCGCGCCGTTATAGGCGATCGCCAGGCCGAGCTCGGGATCGACCATCGGCTGCTGCGCCCGCTCGGACAGGTCGATGATCGACAGCCGCCGGTGCGCCAGCCCGAGCCGGCTCTGCAGGAACAGGCCGTCGGCGTCGGGACCGCGGGTGACCATGGCGTCCGCCATGGCAGCAAGACGGACGGGCGACGCAGAACGCCCGTCGAACCGGATTTCGCCGGCCAATCCACACATGAATTCGCTACCTGATAGTGAAGGGTACGAACAATATGGCACACCCCGTCGATAATTAAACCCCTTGAGCCAAATCCATTTATTCAGATCAATAAACGAAAATGCACTGATCATGAAATTCAAATATCAGAAAATGAACTCAAGAAAACAGCAAGAGCGGCAAATTCTCTATTTCATCTCACGGTCAGCGACCATTTTGAAATGCTTCGATTTTGTGACAATTCTGTCCGAGAACACCCGGGCGGCACGAATTCTCGCGCGTTAACCAAATGACTGGCCAAGCCGCCCGACACATGGTGAAATCTCGTTTCATCGCCACCCGCATGGATGGTAGTACGAGCGATGAAAAGAAAACGTTGAGGGAGGATAACGATGCGAGGGAACTACGCCGTCACCATCGCACTCGGTGCCGTGCTGCTGGCCGGGTCGGCAGCGGCGCAGGACTGGACCAAGTCGAAATGGGGGCCGGACGACGAGATCGGCGCCGCCAACCTGATCACCCCGGAGTCGGTGATGCAGGCGGCCAAGCTGGTGAAGACCGGCAAGACCTACAACCTGGGCATCGTCGTCGACAAGACGGTGCCGGCGTTCGCCCCGCGGTCCATGAGCGTCACGATCCTGCAGCCGAACCAGATCTCGGGCCACGGTCTCGGCGACAACGCCATGACCTACAACGACGACATCTTCATGGGCTGGCTCGGCATCGGCCCGCAGATCGACGGGCTCGGCCATATCGGCGTCGACCACGTCTACTACAACGGCCACAAGGACAGCGATTTCGCCAAGGCCGACGGGCTAACGAAGCTCGGCATCGAGAAGCTGCCGCCGATCGTGACCCGCGGCGTGATGCTCGACATGGCCGCGTATTACGGCGTCGACATGGTGAAGGAGGGCACCCCCTACACCAGGGAGGACATCGTCGGCGCCGCCAAGAAGCAGGGCGTCGAGATCCGCAAGGGCGACGTGGTGATCTTCCACTCGAACTGGCTGAACCTGCTCGACGAGGGCACCCGCGACGCCAAGCGCTACGGCTCGACCGAGCCGGGGCTGGGCAAGACCGGGGCGGAGTACCTGGTCGAGATCGGCGTGGTCGCGGTCGGCGCCGACACCTGGGGCGTCGAGGCGGTGCCGTTCCCCAAGGGCACCGGCGTGTTCGAGGTGCACCAGATCCTGATCCCCAAGAACGGGATCTTCATCCTGGAGAACATGGAGACCCGCGAGCTCGCCAGGGACAAGGCCTACGAGTTCATGTTCGTGCTCGGCCCGGCCCGCATGCGCGGCGCCGTGCAGATGATCATCAACCCGACCGCCATCCGCTGACGGCGGATCCGGTTCCGGCGGTGCGCCTTCCGGCCGCCGCCGGGCACCGGCCGCCGCCTAGGCCCGATAATCGAACTCCGCCATCAGCGCGGCGACCTCGTCGGTGACGAACGCCGCAGCCCGGCCGCCGAGCTCGGTTCGCCAGGCCCCCGCCTCCCCGCGCCTGAAGAAGCTCCGGTTGTCGGCCCGCCCGCGCGCCCGGCCGCCGGACAGGGTCTCGAAGCGGCCCGCCTCCGCGCACCGCTCCAGGATGCCGGCGTCGGCCGCGACCCCGAGGAACTCGAACACCGGGCGCAGCGCGGCCGGCGCGTCGGCGACCAGGTCCTCGTACCGGACGTGGCAGACGACGCCCGGATGCGCGGCGCGGTGCCGGAGGTAAAGCCGGTTCACCTCGACCCATTTCCGCAGGTAGCCCTCGAAGATCTCGTCGTCGTGCTCGTAGAGCCTACCGGTGTGGCTGTCCTCCAGCCGCCGGGTCTGGTGGAACATCGAGACCGCCGAGTCCCTCGGGTCGCGCACCAGGAAGACGAACCGGCAGATCGGATAGATCGCGCTCAGCAGCCCCATCGCATAGGCGTAGTTCGGCGTCTTGTCGCCGAGCGCCACCGCGTCCGGCTTGCGCGGCCGGATCCTGGCGAACCGCTGGTCGACGATGAACCGGGTGATGTCCTTGAAGTCGCCCTCGGAAAAGCCGGTGTGCGACGCCCGCTCCCGATAGATCAACGCGTTGTTGCGCTCGAGCTGCTCGTTGTAGTCCATCAGCAGCTTGCGCAGCGGCGCGATCACCCAGTCGGTCAGGTGCCCCTCGCCGGCGCAATTCACCGCCGGGTGCCCGTCCAGCATGAGCTGCAGCCACGTGGTGCCGGATTTCGGCGGACCGCACAGGAAGAACATCACGGGGTCGGTCGTCATCGACGCTCGCTACCGCAGTCGGATCTCGCCCCCGTGCTGCCCGCCGGCGGCGTGCCGGTCAAGGGGCCCGGTCAAGGAGGCCGTCAACCGAACACGAACCAGTCCGACTGCAGCTGGTCCATCGTGACGCCGGTCAGGGTGAGCTTGTTGCCGCTGCCGAGGGCGATCTCGACGTTGCCGTCCGTGTTGTTGGCGGCAGCGGCCTTCAACTCGGCGAAGGTGTCGATCCCGGTGCCGTTGACGTTCGACGCGACCTGGATCCGATCGCCCGCCGCGCCGTCGAAATCGGTCACCACATCGGCCCCGCCGTTGCTGCCGACCACCACGGTATCGGCCCCCGAGCCGGTGACGATGGTGTCGTCGCCCAGGTTGCCGTTCAGCGAGTCGTTGCCGAGGTTGCCCTTCAGCAGATCGTTGCCCTGGCCACCGAACAGCACGTCGTTGCCCTGACCGCCGAACATGGAGTCGTCGCCCAGGTTCCCGTACAGCACGTCGTCGGCGAGGTTGCCGTAGGCGACGTCGGCATCCTGGCCGCCATAGGTGACGTCGGCGTCCTGGCCGCCATACAGGGTGTCGGAGGCCTGGTTGCCGTACAGCACGTCGGCATCCTTGTTGCCGTAGACCACGTCGGAGTCGGCGCCGCCCCACAGCGAGTCGTTGCCGGTGCCGCCGATGACGGTGTCGGTCCCGGCCTCGCCGTACAGCATGTCGTTGCCGTCGGCCGAGCCGATGGTGTCGCTGCCGCCGCCGCCGTACAGGGTGTCGTCGCCCTCGCCCAGCGAGATGAACTGGGCGTTGTCGTCGCCGACCGCGAAGTTGTTGCCGGCCCCGCCGGTCACCGTCGCGTTGCCGATGATCGACACGAACTCGATGTTGTTCACCTGCAGCGGATGCCCCGAGAGCGACCGCATGTCGATCACGAACGCCTCGGTCTGGCCGCCGCTGCTGCCGGAGATCACGATCGGGTCGGTCGTGCCGGTCCCCGACGTGGAACTCGGCACGATCGTGCGGATCTCGATCGAGGTGCCCGAGCCGACGTTGTTGACGAAGGTCTGGACGCCGGTGAACGCGCTGCTGCCGCCGGACACGCCGTGCGAACTGAGGGCGCTGGCCAGAGTGTTGCTCGCGGTCGTCCCCGACTGTGCCGTCGGAGGCCCCTCGGAGGAGATGGTCACGGCCTGCGGCACCGATGCCGTGACGTTGCTGCTGCCGCCCTGCACGAGGGTGGCCGACGCCGAGCCGGAGCCGGTGTTGGTGATCGTCCGGGTCGTCGAGTTGGCGCCGCTCGAGGTGTCGCTGACGCTCGCCGTCCCGGTGGTGCCGCTCCCGCCCGAAGAACTGCCGCCCGAGGAGCCGCCCCCGCTGGAGCCGCCACCCGAGGAGCCGCCGCCGGAAGAGCCGCCTCCTGAGGAACCGCCACCGGAACCACCGCTGCTGCCGCCGCCGGCCGGCGCGGTCAGGGTGATCGTGGTGGTGCCGCCGCTGACGCTCGCAGCGAACGTCCCGCTCGACGACGAGAGGCCGGCCAGCGTCAGGGTCTGGCCGCCGCCGAGCGCGACGGTCGAGCTCGCGGCCGTGCCGTTCAGCGACGACAGGTCGGCCCCGGTCACCACGATGCTGTCGCCGACCGCGAACCCGGACACGGTATCGCCGGCATGCTCGGCGGCACTGCCGGTGAAGGTGTCGTTGCCGGCGCCTCCGAAGAGGAGATCGGCGCCGGTTCCTCCGTTCAGGACGTCGGCGCCGGCGCCGCCGGAGAGTATGTCGTTGCCGCGGCCACCGTACAGAGTGTCGGCCCCGGCACCGCCGAACAACGCGTCGTTGCCCCAGCTACCCGACAGCGTGTCCTGGCCGTCGCCGCCGGAAAGCGTGTCGTTGCCCCCGAAGCCATGCAGGGAGTCGTTGCCGTCACCGCCCTTCAGCGTATCCGCGGCATTGCTACGACCGAGCAGCACGTCGTCACCGGCGCCACCATCCAGATAATCGGCACCCACAGTGCTGTCCAGGCCACTCAGCGTATCGTTGCCGGCGCCGCCATACAGCGTGCTGATGCCGGTGCCGCCACTCAGCCGGTCGTCACCGGCGCCGCCGTAGAGCAAGTTGCTGCCGCCGCTGCCCCTCAGAGTGTCGGCCCCGCTGCCGCCGTATAGGGTGTCCGCGCCGTCGCCGCCGGTAAGAGCGAACCTGCCGTCAGTCTCCGCCGAACCGTTCCACAGCACCGCACCGGAGCTGGCCGAGGCGTTGACCGTGAGGGTCTGGCCGCTGGCGACGGTGCCGTCGTGCGAGGTGATGTTCTGGGGGCCGCCGGTGATCGTGAGCGTCTCGAAGTTGACGAGGGTCGTGGCCCCGAAGGTGACGGTCTGCGACGCCGAGATCGTCAGGGTGTCGGTGCCGGCAAGGCCGTCCAGGCTGTCGCCCGCGTTCAGGCTGTTCGTCGCCCCCACGGTGACGGTGTCATTGCCGGTCGTGAGCGTCGGCGCGTCGTTGCCGGTCGTGAGTACCGGCCCCGCGCTCAGCGTGATGGTGGTGTTGCCGCCGGACAGGTCGGCAACGAAGAATCCGTTGGCGGAGGTGATTCCGGTCAACGTGAGGACCTGGCCGCTGCCGACCGTGATGGTTCCGGTCGCCGTCGTACCGTTCAGCGACGACAGGTCGGCGCCGGTGACGACGATGGTCTGGCCGGTGCCGAAATCGGAGATGGTGTCGCCGGCAAGGTCGGCTGCGCTGCCGCCGAAAGTGTCGTTGCCGGCACCGCCAACCAGCAGGTTGGCCCCGGTCCCGCCCATCAGCGAGTCGTTGCCGGCGCCGCCGGAAAGGGTGTCGGCACCGTCGCCGCCGGACAGCGTGTCGTTGCCGGCGCGCCCGGTCAGCGTGTCGCTGCCGTCGCCACCGCGCAGAAGGTCGGCCCCGGTCGCTCTGCCGCGGATCAGGTCGTTCCCCGCCCCGCCGTCGAGAACGGCCGACCCGCTGACGCTGTCGAGTGCGCTGGTCAGCGTGTCGTCGCCGTCTCCGCCCGACAGCGTATCGGTGCCGGACGCATCGATCAGCATGTCGTTGCCGGCACCGCCGACCAGCAGGTCGCTTCCGCTTCCGTTTCCGCCGATCAGGACGTCGTTGCCCAGTCCGCCGGTGATGGAGTCGTTCCCGTCACCGCCGGACAGGCTGTCCGCCCCCGCTCCCCCGACCAGGCTGTCGGCCGCGGTGCCGCCTCGGATGTTGAACAGTCCGTCGGTCTCGGCCGCACCGTTCCAGGTCAATGCGGCACTGCTGCTTGACGCATTGACCGTCAGCGTCTGGCCGGTGGCGACCGTGGCGTCGTTGGTGGCGATGTTCTGGGTACCGCCGGTGATGTTGATCGTCTCGAAATTGACCAGCGTCGTCGCGCCGAAGGTGACGGTCTGCGACGCGGTGATGGTCAGCGTGTCGGTGCCGGCAAGGCCGTCGAGACTGTCCCCGGCGTTGAGGCTGTTTGCGACACTGACTGTGACCGTGTCGTTCCCGATGGTCAGCGTCGGGTTGTCATTGCCGGTAGTCAGCAGAGAAGTGCTGGCGAGGCTGATCGTGGTATTGCCGCCGCTGAAGACGGCGCTGAACGATCCGTTGGCCGAGGTGACACCCGAAAGCGTCAGACTTTGGCCGGAACCCAGGTTGATCGTCCCGCTCGCGCTGGTGCCGTTCAACGCCGAGAGGTTGACGCCTCGCACCTCGATCCGATCTCCGGTCGAGAACCCGGAGATCGTGTCGCCGTCGAGGTCGGAGGCCGTGCCGGCAAAGGTGTCGTTGCCGGCTCCCCCGAGGAGGAGATCGTTGCCTGCGCCGCCGGTCAGCAGGTCGGCTCCCGCCTCACCGATCAGGGTATCGTTGCCGGCCCCGCCGGTGAGCGTGTCTAAACCGCTCCCTCCGTAGATGAGGTCGTTGCCGTCGTTTCCACGGATCGTGTCCGAGCCGGCCCCGCCGTAGAGCGTTTCATTGCCATCGAAGCCGGCAAGCGTGTCGTTCCCATCGCCACCGTAGGCCAGATCATCGCCACCGTGGGCGAGCAGCAGGTCGTCACCGGCGCCACCGACGAGCGTGTCCGGGCCAGCGCCACCGGAAAGACTGTCGTTGCCGGCGCCGCCGGACAGCGTATCGTTCCCGGCGCCACCGACGAGACTGTCGCTGTCGCCGCCGCCGCTCAACAGGTCGTTGCCGTCCCCTCCGCTAAGAGTGTCGCTGCCCGTTCCCCCCGACAGCGCGTCATTGTCGGCGAGCCCGACGAGCGAGTCCGCCCCATCCAACCCAACGATCGTATCGGCGGCCGTGGTACCGGTGATCGTGTCGGCAGCGGCTGTTCCCGTCAGGCTCGCCAGCAGTCCCGGGAACGCGGCGCGCGCGGCCGGCGCGAACACCGGCACAACGCTCAGGCCGCCGCCCGTCTGCAGGTGCCAGCTCCCGCCGCACGAAGCCGCGCCGACCGGTCCGCGCGCCGCCGCCACCGCAACCCCGAGTTCAGCCTCCAGCCGGTCGATGAACCGCCGGCCGGTCACGCCGTTCGCCACCGAGCAGCCATAGAGGACGACCGATGCCCGGTCGTCGAGCGCAGCGGCAATCTCCCCGAGCGTCGTCGATGCCTGGTCCAGGGCCTGCAGGTCGACCCGACGGCCGGCGAGCACCAGGGCGCCCGGTTCGCCGTGTGACAGGATGTGCAAGGCGGTGACGCCGCGCCGACCGCCGAGTATCCGGGCAATCTGCTCAAGTCCGGAGCCGGTTGGCTCCATCAAATAAACTTCAATTTGTGGCTGAAGTCGTTCGAGGAGAATCGGCGCGGCGTCGACCGCCGGATCGACGATCAGGATCTCGGCGCCGGCTTCACTCCGATTTCGCAGCGGCAGACCCGCTGAACCCTCGAAAGTGTGCATCAACCATAGCCCCCACCCAAACGCAGGCCATGGCGCGCATACCGGTTCGGCGTGCTCTTTCCGATGTCACTTACCGAAGGCCGGCACCCGAGGAATTTCGAAGCCCCACGGTACTCTGCTCAACCATTCCGTAGCTACAACAATCTGGGGCTGCGGTAAACGGTCCCATGCTACCGTGGCGGATGAACTCGAAGCCGACTTGCGGCAAGATAGCGGACGGCCGGCGACGCACCCTCGAAGGAGAGAGCGACGCCGCCGGTCACCGTCTATCCGAACGTGAACCAGCCGGACTGGAGCTGGGAGACGGTGACGCCGTTCAGGGTCAGGGTGTTGCCGCTGCCGAGCGCGATCTGCACCCCGTCGGTGGTGTCGGTCGCCGCCGCCACCAGCTCCGCGAAGCTGTCGATGCCGGTGCCGTTCGCGTTCGACGCGATCTGGATGGTGTCGCCGCCCGACCCGTCGAAGTCGTTGACCGTGTCGGCCCCGCCGTTGTCGCCGATCACGATCAGGTCGGCCCCATCGCCGCCGGAGATCGTGTCGTCGCCGAGCCCGCCCTGCAGGGTGTCGTTGCCGAGACCGCCGACCAGCAGGTCGTTGTCCTGGCCGCCCAGCAGCATGTCGTTGCCCTGGCCGCCGAACAGGCTGTCGGCCCCGAGGTTGCCGTACAGCACGTCGTCCGCCAGGTTGCCGTAGGCCACGTCGGCGTCCTGGCCGCCATAGGTCACGTCGGCATCCTGGCCGCCGTACAGGGTGTCGGTGCCGACGTTGCCGTACAGCACGTCGGCGTCGGTGTTGCCGTACACCACGTCGGCCCCGGTGCCGCCCCACAGCGAGTCGTTGCCGGAGCCGCCGTTCACGGTGTCGTCGCCGCCGTCGCCGAACAGGCTGTCGTTGCCGCCGGCCGAGCCGATGGTGTCGTTGCCGTCGCCGCCGTACAGCGTGTCGTCGCCCTCGCCGAGCGAGATGAACTGGTTGCTGCCGTCGCCGACCGCGAAGTTGTCGCCGGCCCCGCCGGTGACCGTGGCGTTGCCGATGATCGAGCTGAACTCGATGTTGTTGACCTGCAGGATCTTGCCGGAGATCCCCCGCATGTCGATCACGAAGGCCTCGGACTGACCGCTGTTCGTGGACCCGGTGATCACGATCGGGTCGTCGTTGGTCACGCCGGAGCCGACCGTCGGCACGATCGTGCGGATGTCCAGCATCGTGGTCGAGCCGAGGTGGTTCAGGAAGGTCTGGGCCCCGCCGGTCACCTCGGTCGTGCCGGTCGGGTTCTGGTTCTGGATGGCGGTGATCAGGGTGTTCGACGCGGTGTCGCCGGACTGCGCCGACGACGGGCCCGACGAGGTGATGCTGACCGACGGCGGCAGGGTCGCCGTCACCACGTTGCCGTTGTTGCCGGTGTTCTGGACGATCGCCGCCGAGCCGCTG
>Ga0209475_10001830_pt1 | contig 24214 bp, 15 predicted proteins | sample tdDd471_FD_187128 | JGI IMG/M metagenome (GOLD analysis project Ga0209475, IMG submission 187128) | Marine sediment microbial communities from the Atlantic coast under amendment with organic carbon and nitrate - tdDd47.1 (SPAdes)... | ecosystem: Environmental > Aquatic > Marine > Coastal >... | reverse complement strand
TGACCAGTTCCGCCTCGTTGGGATCCGATCGCCGGAGCCCCTCCACGAACCGCCGGCCCGAATCGGAGTACAGGGAACAGCCCATGATCTCCTCGAGGATCCAGTCCTTGTGGGCGCGGTAGAAACGGTCGACATCGAAGATGAAGGCACGCTTGCCGATCTCCTGGTCAGGGTAGTCGAGCTTCTCCCGCAGCATCTGCCGCACCAGGCGTTTGTTGATCAGGTTCTCGCGGTCGCACTTCTGGTCGCGGGGCAGGTTGAAGTAGTAGCGGACCAGGTCCTCGTCGCACCAGGGAAAGACCACGTGGGACCGGGTGAGGTCGGCCACGTTGCGGGTCTTGGCCATGTAGGTCTCCGAGCCCAGGTGCTTGCTGCTGACGTAGGTCTTGAAGTCGAACAGGTCATGATACTGGTGACGGGTCACGAGGGATGCCCAGAAGGGGGCCGGATCGCGTGGGTCGGCGAGCAGCTTGCGCAACTCGGGGCCCATCAGGTTGGTGTCCTCGAGGCAGATCTCCGCCTGGTTCAGCAACAACCAGCGGTAGGGTGACGACAGGGGCAGGAGGCGACCGGCGACCAGGTTGCTCAGGTGGCTGAACCGGGAACAGGAACGCTTGATCAGCCAGTTGCGCGAGGGGACGTTGCCGACATAGAGGTCGCTGCCCGAGCCATCCACGAGATTGACCCCTTCACAGCCTAACGTGTCGACGAGCTGGACCATGGGCACCATGACCCGGTCCATGCTGGGCTGGCCGCTCTGCTGGAAACTGCGGATCAGGTGATCGCGCAGTGAGGACGAGCCGGGGTCGTTGACGATGGTCTGGTGGCGGATGCCGAAGCGTCGGCAGAGGTCGGCGGCATAGATGCTCTCGTCGGAGCTTTCGGCATTGGCGTAGGTGACGGCGGTCACCTGGTTCTGGATGCCGAGCTCAACCAGGGCCAGGACCAGGCTCACCGAGTCCTTACCCGAGCTCAGGAGCAGCACCGTATCGCGGTCCTCGAGCTGGCGTTCGGTGGCCCGGGTGAGGTGGGCGAGCAGAGTGTCCGCCGAGGCGACACTTTTCCCCGTGTTGAGCTTCTCGAAGAAGGGGTAGTCCTCGTTCACGACCACGTAGGCTGTGCCGTCAGATTCATGGACTGCCAGCCGGTCTCCGTAGTTGAGGCACTGAATGCCCTCGAAAGCCGTGGCGGGCAAGGGCAGGAGATGGCGGCCGAGGAGGGAACTCACGGCCAGGGGATCGAGGTTGGGGACGGTGACCAGACTGGGTGACCCGAACAGTTCATCGATCTCGTGGGCGACCACCACCGCATGGTCCCGGACACTCACGAACAGACGCGTCAGGCCCGTGATGTCGGCGCGGCCTTCGAATACCAGGGAGGCGCCAGGAGGAATATCAGTCTGGGCAGCCAGGTGGGTCTGTTCGAAGCGGCGGTCGAAGAGGATCATGGCTCGTTCCTGGTTGATGACGGCCCAAGACTATAGGCAGGCGACGCCTTTTCCCAGACAGAAGAAGCAAGGACTGTTGCCGCATAGAAAAAGGCCCCTCTTCCGTGGGGAAGAAGGGCCCCTATCCAACTTGCGGGCTTGGACTACCAGCCGCCGCGGTTTCCACCGCCGCCGCCGCCATAGCCTCCGCCGCCGCCGCCGCCGCCATAGCCGCCACGGCCGCCGCCGCCGCCGCCGCCACGAGGCTTATCCTGGGCCTCGTTGACACGCAGGGCGCGGCCACCCATCTCCTTGCCATCCAGAGCCTGGATCATGTTCTGGAGATCGCCATCCTCGACCTCGACGAAGCCGAAGCCACGGGGACGACCCGTCTCACGGTCGTTGATCAGAGCCACCGAGTGAACGGTGCCATGCTCGCCAAACAGCTGAGTGATTTCGTCTTCGGTGGCGGAGAAGGGCAGGTTGCCCACATACAATTTCTTCACGGTTCTACACTCCAAGTGCCGGATGTCCGGCTTAACAGAAAGCCCTCAGCAGTGCCGGAATCGGTCCGGCAAGCTTCCAGGCCTCAAACAGGCTCGACCTCGGTCGAACCACATCCCCCGACTGCCGAGGGAATCATGACGTCCGGCAATAGCCGGAATCGCCTCCAAAGATAATTGCGATCATTTTGGATTTCAAGCAATTAAATCAAAACCAATGAGGTCATCAATTCTATTCTGCATCGGGCAAACACCGCTCAATCCGACGTGAGAGCCTGCTCGACCGCCTTGGCGGCATGGATCGCCGTGGTGTCGCAGAGCATCATCCCGGTGTCGGCCTGCTTGACGAGCATACCGATCTCGGTGCAGCCGAGGATGACCGCCTGAGCTCCCTGTCGTCCCAGGTCGTCGATGATCCTCAGGTACTCGCGGCGGGATTCGTCCTTGAAACTGCCCAGGCACAATTCTCCATAGATCACATCATGGACCACCTGGCGGTCAGTCGCGTTGGGGGCCACCACCTCGAGGCCGTACTTGTCGGTGAGCCGCCCCTTGTAGAATTCCTCTTCCATGGTGAAGGCCGTGCCCAGCAAACCCACGGTGCCGACCTCATTGGCCAGCAGGACCTCGGCAGTGGCGTCGGCGATGTGCAGGATGGGGATCTGGATGGCGGCTTCGATCTGGGGCGCGACGATGTGCATGGTGTTGGTGCAGATGACCAGGAAGTCGGCGCCGGCGGCCTCGATGCTGCGGGCGGCGTCGGCCAGGATGACGGCCGTCCCTTCCCAGTCTCCCTGGTGCTGTAGCTGCATGATGGGCTCGAAGTCGACACTGTGCATGACGATCCGGCCGGAGTGCAGGCCACCGAGGGTTTGCTTGACGCCTTCGTTGATGGCGCGGTAGTAGCCCACCGTGCTCTCCCAGCTCATGCCGCCCATCAGTCCAATGGTCTTCATGCTGATCCTTCAGGATGGGGTCCGGGTCATTTGACCATGGTCATTTTTCTGGTCTCGCTGACCTTCCCCGCCTGGAGACGATAGAAGAAGGTCCCCGACGCCTGGTTCCGGCCCGAGTCATCCCGGCCATCCCATTTCAGGGTGTTGGCCCCGGTGACTCCGATCCCATTGAAGCTCCTCACCCTGCGCCCTGCAACATCGAAGATCACGACCTCATAGGCCCCGCCCTCGGGAAGATCGAAACGGATGGCCGTCCTGGCGTTGAAGGGGTTGGGCGCGTTGGAATGGAGCACGAGGCGTTGGCCAGCCGGCTGATCGCCGCCGTCCACAGCGGAGACCGTTCCACCATCATAGTAGATGTCGTCCAGGGCGAACTCGCAGGCCGTGCCGTTCTCCTCAAGGATGACGAAGGAGTAGCTCAACATGCGGAGGTCGATGGCCGTTCCACGCAGGTCGCTGACAGGGATGGAAGCCTGTCCCCATTCGCCGTTCCGGACCAATCCGTAGGTCGTCTGATGGGCCGGGAATGGGACATAATACTGGTTACCCCAGGCATCGATGACCCCGATCTTGAACGTCACATTGGCCGGAATATTGATCATGAAGTTCAGATGACCCTCGCCGAAGTCAAACAGGTTCAACGGCTGGATCGCCATGATGCCGGCCCCGAACCAACCACTTCCCGCCGTCTGCCAGGACAGGACATTGTCACCCTCGTAGGGCGGAATGGAGCCCTCGACCAGCGTCCCTTCCCAGACATAGATTTCCGACGTGACCCCGGCTATCAAGCCGCCATTGGTCGGTGTGTTGTCAGTGTAGATGGCGAAGGATTCGCTCTCAGCCACAGGCGGTCCGACATGGACCTCGCCCTGACCATTCCATTCATAGACCCGGATGTAGTCCACGAACATTTCGGCCGGCAAAGGCATGGTAACCGGCTCGCCGCTGCCCGGATCGCCGAGGTTGTAGGCGTCGGTGAAGGCGCCGCCGATGGCCAGGTTGGCGATGAGGTAGAAGGGCTTCTGGAATTCGTCGGATTCGGTGTCGATGGCGAAGGGTTCAGTGTAGAGGTCGTATTCGACACCATCGTCGATGACGGTGAGGCGGAGGCTGGTCTCGTCCCAGTACAACCGGTAGGTCAGGAAACGGTCGACCAGAGTCTCGGTGTAGTTGTAGTAAGGACGACAGTAGACGTCATCGGGATCCCAGGAGATGCTGGACGCACCCGAAGGGTTTTCCGGCGAGACGGCGGCGTCCGAGTAGAAGATGGCGTTGGCGCCCACCACCTGATTGACGTTGGAATTGTTCAGGCCGTTGCCGCCGTTGTGGGTGTCGTGCAGATCTCTGAAGGCCTGCTTGGACCCCATTTCCATCATGTCGATCTCGCCATTGCGAGGCCAGGCGTAGTTGCTGGTTCCCAGGAGCCAGACGGCGGGCCAACCACCCAGGTCGATGTCAGGAATCATCATCCTGGTCTCGATCATGCCGTACTTGATGGTGATCTTGGACTTGCTCATCACCTTGCCCGAGGTGTACTCCAGGGGATTCCCCCACTGGTCGACGATGCCGGGTCCACTCTCCTGTCTTGCGACGATGCGTAGGCCAGTGTTCCCAGGTTCGCCCGGCAAGGTGGCGATGTCGACGTTGTCTTCAGAGTAGTACTCCAGTTCACCATTGCCCCAGCCCCAGTAGCCGTTGCCGGTCAGCTTGATCCAGTTGTCCAGGTTGCCGAATTCGTCTTCCCAGATCATGTCACCGACCTGCGCCTGGCTGGCGGTTCCAGTGATGATCATGGCTGCGATGAGAAGGAGGATCTTGTTCATGATTCGACCCCATGGGCATGGATGACCGGCCGGCGCGGGTATTCCGATGGCTTGAACGCCCTGGCCTGGCACGTAGAAATCTGCAGTGGAGGGATTGTACTCTTTGTACGGCGTCCGCACAAGGCACATTCAAAGTAACAGGGCCCAGAGATTGCCCAGAGCTGCTCTTGTTGACTGATTATTCCCTACAAACACCGATCCAAGTCATTATTACACAGGCTTTTTACCGAAAACTACGATATAAACCAAAAAAAGACTATGTTCGTTCTCCGAACATAGTATACAATGCCCCCGTTACCCAGGTTGCCCTGACCTCCCGCCATGCTGAATTCATGCATGCATCACGACGCGGGTGGGTGAACAAGCGACCTGGTCAAGCAAACCAGGTTTCTTCGTTCATCCGGTTACTGGACTCGAAAAGGAGATTGATCATGAAAATTAGTAAACGAATGGTTCTCAGCTGCGTATTCGCTGTCCTGGCTCTTCCCCTGATGGGCGCTCTGAGCAATGCCTCGGCCGCCAACCTGCTGGTGAACGCCGACTTCGAGACCGGCGATCTGACGGGTTGGGAAGTCTTTGGCGAGACGGGCAGCTCCAGCGTGATGATCGCTGCCGACAATGGGCCGGCCATGCCCGGCGTGGCTTGCGCCTTCAGTGACAACCAGGCCGAGGCCCTGGCGCTGCTGATCAAGCAGTCCACCGAGGCCGGTTCGGCGAGCGCCGGCGTGGTCGACTACTCCTTCGATCTGATGCTGGGTCAGGCTGCCGAGGGTGGCGTGTTCTTCGTCGAGATCTTTGCCGAGATGACCGGTGGCGGCGTCATCGGCGGCTCCGGCGTCCTGGGCAACTACACCCCCGGCGAGTGGACGACCTTCACCGGTTCGTTCGAAGCTCCGGCCAACACCGACTTCCTGACCATCCAGCTGGCGGCCATCACGGGCGCGGCTTCGGGCAGCATGTCCTCCATGTACATCGACAACGTCAGCCTCGACCAGGGTACGGTCCAGGCTGAAGCGGTCACCCTGAGTCAGATCAAGGCCCTGTATCGCTAAGACCAGACGATCCATCGCAGGGGCCGCCTCCTTATCGGGAGGCGGCCCTGTTCATTGGAGTGATGGTGCTCTTCCCAGGGCCGATTTCCTGGTTCCAATCGATGTGAATTGCCCTATCTGCAGATAGCTTTTTCAAACAAGTTTTTCTCCTGGCTCTTTGTGTAAAAATATTGTTAATGGGTTGTAAATACCCGGGCGGTTCAATGAACCCCACCCCCCAACTATTCAAGCCGAACCAGAGGCCCCCCATTGAATAGCGAACTCACCGGAATCGTCATCGACGCCCTGATCTTCAAGGCGGTCGGCGGCCTCGGTATCTTCTTGCTGGGAATGAAGTTCATGTCCGACGGCATGCAGGCCGTCGCGGGCAATCGGCTGCGGAACCTCATCGGCGCGGTGACCAACAACCGGCTGGCGGCGTGTGCCGTCGGAACCATGGTGACCAGCGTCGTGCAGTCCAGCTCCGTGACCACGGTCATGGTGGTCGGCTTCGTCAATGGCGGCTTCATGACCTTGATGCAGGCGCTGGGTGTGATCATCGGGGCCAATGTGGGTACCACCATCACCGGCTGGATCCTCGCCCTGAAGATCGGCAAGTACGGTTTGCCCATCCTCGGCATCGCCGCCCTGGTCTATCTGTTCGTGAAGAACGAGCGGGCGCGCTACACGGCCATGGCCATCTGCGGCATCGGGATGATCTTCTTCGGGCTCGAAACCATGTCCTCCGGATTCAAGCATCCCGAGGTCAATGTCCTGCTCACGGAACTCTTCTCCACGGTTTCCGGGGAAACCATGTTCGGCGTCCTGAAGTGCGCCATCGTCGGCTGTCTGGCCACCATGGTAGTCCAGTCGTCATCGGCGACCCTTGGCATCACCATCGCCCTGGCCCAGTCCGGCGTCATCGGCTTCCCCACAGCGGCCGCCCTGATCCTGGGACTGAACGTGGGAACCACCGTCACCGCCTTCCTGGCCTCGCTCGGAGCCTCGGTCAATGCCAAGCGCGCCGCCTATGGTCACATCATCTTCAATGTGGTGGGCACGCTCTGGCTGGTGCCGATCTTCCTCTGGTACACGGCGTTCATCGAGATGATCCTGAACACCTTCGGGGGCCTCGTCAATCTCACTCCGAGCATCGTGACGAAGATCGCCCTGACCCACTCGTTCTTCAACATCATCAACACCATCGTATTCTTGCCGCTCCTGCGGCCCTTCGCCAACCTCGTGACACGCCTGGTCCCCGACAAGGATCACCGGGAGACCCCGCATCTCACGTTCCTGGATGTCCGCCTGCTGGAATCACCGGCCATGGGGGTGGCGCAATCCCAGGACGAGATCGTGCGCATGGGCGAACATGTCGCCAAGATGAGCACCATGCTCCGCACGGCCCTGGAATCCGATGAGATCGACGACAACAACACCCGCCGGATTCTCCATCGGGAAGAGATCCTGGATCTCATGCAGGATGAGGTCACGGAGTTCCTCGCCCACGTCCTGTCGGGGAACATTCCCACCGACATCGTGGACACCAGTAAGGAACAGCTCCGCATGGCCGACGAATACGAGTCGGTGGGCGACTATCTGGCCAAGATCCTCAAGCTCAACCTGAAGCGGATCAAGAGTGGCCTCGAGTTCAGCGATGGCGCCCGGGAAGACCTCCTGAAACTCCACGACCTGGTGGACGAATACCTCGCCATGATCTCCACGGCCGTTGCGGCGCGGCGTCCCGAGGTGCTCAGCAAGGCGAACATCCAGGGCGAAGCCATCACCGTATTCGCCAAGGAATCCCGGAATCGATACCTGGCTCTGCTGGGCCAGGAGAATGTCGCGCACCGGGCGACCCTGATCTACACCGACATCCTCAATGGCTACCGGCGGACCAAGGATCATGGATTGAACATTGCGGAAACGTTGGCCGGGGAGAAGTGAGCGACGACCTCTTGGTCAATCCTTGCGAAGAGGGCCATTCGGCGTTGCTATAGTGGTGTAGGCTACCTGCCCGTTCAGCACCCTTCCGGCCCGAGGTTTCTTCGTGAGCATCTGCAAGATCAAGCTATTCACCATGGCCGCCTTCACCGCAGTCCTCCTCACCGCCACCCTGACCCAGGCCGTCCCCATCACTTTCCAGGTGCACATGAGTTACCAAGTCGAGCTGGGCAACTTCGACCCCGGCAGTGATTTCGTGGACGTCGCGGGCACCTTCAACGACTGGGGCGATCCCCTCACCCAGCTGACCGATACCAATGGCGACACCCTCTACGAGATCACCATCGACGGATTTACACCCATGGAGATCATCGAGTTCAAGTTCCGCATCAACGGCCAGTGGGACGGCTCCGAGGAATTCCCCGACGGCGGCCCCAACCGCGTCTACACCGTGCAGGAGAGCAGCAACCACATCGAGGTCTGGTACAACGACGAGGTCCCGACCGGCTCGGGAATCGGTGAGGTCCACTGGTGGAACGACCGGGTCTTCTACGAGGTCTTCGTGCGCAGTTTCCAGGACAGTGACGGCGACGGCATCGGCGACTTCAGCGGCCTCATCCAGAAGCTCGATTACCTCAACGACGGCGACCCGGCCACCGACAGCGACCTCGGCATCACGGGCATCTGGCTCATGCCCATCAACGACTCGCCCAGCTACCACGGCTACGACGCCACCGATTACCGCGCCATCAACCCCGACTACGGCAGCATGGCCGACTTCGAAGCCTTCCTCGCCGCCGCCCACGCCCGGGGCATCAAGGTCATCATCGACTATGTCATGAACCACTGCTCCACCGCGCACCCTTGGTTCGAAGCCGCCGCCGACAACGATCCGGTCTACCGCGACTACTTCCGCTGGTCACCAAGCAACCCCGGCCAGACCGGTCCCTGGGGCCAGGATGTCTGGCACTGGCACGCTTCGGGCTGGTACTACGGTCTCTTCTGGGGCGGCATGCCCGATCTCAACTACGAGACCCTGGCCGTGAAGACCGAGATGTTCGACACCGCCACCTACTGGCTCGACACCATCGGGGTCGATGGTTTCCGCCTCGATGCCGTGCTCTACATCCTCGAAGAAGGCGACCAGCTCCAGAACACCGCGTCGACCCTGCAGTTCTGGCAGGACTTCAACCTCCACATCAAGGCCGTCAACCCCGACGTCCTGAGCGTCGGCGAGGCCTGGACCTCCACCGACATCGTGCTGGAATACATGACCGATGACCGCCTCGACTTCTGCTTCGAATTCGACCTGGCCGCCACCATGCTCAACGCGGCCAACAGCAGCGATGCCGGCTACCTGGGCATCAAGGCCGCCGAGGTCCATGACCTCTTCCCCTACCTCCAGTACGGCACCTTCCTCACCAACCACGACCAGGACCGCGTGCTCAACGTCCTCGGCCACGACGAGGGCAAGGCCAAGGTGGCCGCCGGCCTCTACCTGACCCTGCCCGGCATTCCCTTCGTCTACTATGGCGAGGAGATCGGCATGGTCGGCAGCGGCGCCCACGAGTTCATCCGCTCACCCATGCAGTGGACCGACGGCGTCAACGCCGGCTTCACCACCGGCACGCCCTGGCAACCAATCAACGGCAACTACCCGCAGTACAATGTGCAGGTGGAGCAGCAGGACCCTGGGTCGTTGCTCAGCTGGTACAAGCAGTTGATCGCCGTGCGCAATCAGACCGCGGCCTTGAGGCGCGGCACCCACGAAGCCATGGTCAGCTCGGCGAGTCCGGTCATGGGCTTCGTGCGGCAGCATGAGCAGCAGACCGTACTCTGCCTGGCCAACACATCGGCCGTGAACATGAGCGGCATCTCGTTGACCGGGACCGGCGACAGCCTCGTGCCGGGCACTCACCGACTGCTCAATCTGCTGGATCCCGACGACTCCTTCGAGATCGTGGTCAGCCCGACTCATGAGATCAGCAGTCTCCAGCTGGATGGGCATGAGGTGGCGATCTATCAGTTCGTGAGCGCCACCGGCGTGGAGACCGATGGCCGTGATCTGCCGGCCTCGGAGCTCCTTCTCGGCCAGAATCATCCCAATCCCTTCAATCCATCGACGGACATCTCGTTTACGGTCCGGCAGGCGGATCGACTGACCCTGGAGATCTTCGATGTCAGGGGACGACAGGTGAGGACCATGCCGCTGGGGATGGTGGACGCGGGACAGCATCAGGCGCGCTGGAATGGAAATGATGAACGGGGGAATGACGCAGCCTCAGGCGTTTACTTCATGAGGATCCGCGGCACCGAGGGCGTGTCCAACGTGATCAGAGCGTCGCTGGTCAAATAGCCTCAAAGACCAGGACTACGGAAAGCCCCAATGGAAATGGAAATTCATATCCGATAAAATCGATCGATCTTGACTCTTACTTCCGCGATGACGCGTGGTCATTTCGGCGGTTGGCCGCGTATGCACCCAGGCTGACACCTGTCGCAGTATTCCGCCAGTGAGGGTCCAAGCCATGATCAGCCACAAATTGAGTGTCGTGATCTTTTTCACGCTCCTGCTGGTCCTCGTCGTCGCCTGCAGCGATGAGAGTGACCCGGTCCAGCCCATCGACACCAGTGTCGACGACTACATCCAGAGCCTGCCCGAGTGGGATGAGTTCTCCGCACCCCTGGCTGATGTCGACGTGGCAGGAGAGCCAGTCCAATCCTTCGAATGGGACGGCGATGAAACTGATCGCTACATCTGCTCCGTCACCCACCACGATCTCACCAGCACACCAAGCGACATCGTCACCTTCAACATGGGCGCCGACGTCCTCTGGCTCGGAGGCCTCATTCAGGGCCGCACGTACATCGGCGGTCTCGGCAGCATGGAAGAGTTGCCCATCCGCCAGCGGGCGCCGCTGACCATCAAGCTCGACCGACTCTCCGGTACGGTGACGCGCACCGTGGAACACCCCGATGCCGCCTCGGTCCAGACGGCGATTGCCGAGCTCATCGAGTCAGCCGAACTGTCCGGGCTCCAGGGCAGCAGTTCCATGTTTTACGAACAGTCCGAGTTCCACGGTGTCAACCAGATGGCTCTCAATCTGGGCATGTCAGCGCGCTACATGGGCACCAACGTCCGGAGCAAGTTCGGCTTCATGACCTCCGTGGAGGAAAACTCCATGTCAGCGGTCTTCAAGCAGGAGCTGTTCACCGTTTCCATCATCCAACCACAGACTCCCAGCGATCTCTTCTCGGACGAATTCACCGCGGGTCACCTGCAGGATCAGGTCGACCTCGACCGCATCGGTCCCGACAACCCACCGGTGTACGTGTCCCAGATCGTCTATGGACGCATCATGATGATGACAGCCACCTCCACCTCCACCAGCGACAGCCTGTCCCTGGCGATCTCGGCGACCAATCGGTCCCTCGGCATGGGAGGCTCGGTCGATGCCTCCTTGCTGTCGGTCCTGGAGAATTCCGAGCTCAGGATCATGACCATCGGGGGCTCGGACGAGAGTGCGGAAGCCCTGCTCTGCTCGGGTGAACTATCCGACTATTTTGCCGCTGAATCGCAACTGACCGCGGCCGCGCCCATCTCCTACAAACTGCGCAACCTGCCGGACAATGATCTGGCCAAAGCTGCCGAGACCATCGACTATGACGTGACCGAATGCTCGGCCACCGAGACGATCATGTATGGCGATGCGACCGAGGTGGCCTGGCAGCTATCCCTCGAGGGCGACCTCGGTGGCGTTCTCCATACCTGGCGACCGTCCAGCGAAAATCTCGCCCTGGCCCAGGAATTGGGCTGGGAACCCGGCAACAACGTGAACGTCGGCGACTGTCTGACCCTGTTGGGAGAGGACACGGGATTCCCATTCGATTTCTGTATCGAGGCCCTCGAGGAAGGAGCGAGCTTCACCCACAACGATACCGAGTTCGACGGCGGCTTCCCCATGCTCAGCCCCGGTGATGTCGACGACTTCCAGCAGGACGATTTCATGATCACGATCCTGGCCGTCGATCCGGGCTATGAGGTGGTGGGACTCGGTGTCGATATCGGTGATAACGGATCGACCTTCGAGGAGGCCCTCATGATCTACGATCGCGAGGATCACCTCATCGCCAGCTTCACCGAGGGGCTGCCACATTCCAGTGGTTACGTGTTCTGCGGCGTGCTCGACAGCTGGCCCATCGGCGCCTACAAGTACCTCGAAGACGATGGCGGCGACGATATCTGCCTCCAGAGCTTCTTCTTCGGTGTTCGCGAGACGCCCTGACCGGTTTGACGGTCCAGTAGCTGAGAATGTTGAACGGTCGCCGGTGGATGAAGGCCACTCTTCCCGGCGACCATTCCATGGCATCAGCCTTGAAGAATCTCCGCTTCCCAGATCTTGTCGAAATGCGCCTCTGCGCTCCGCTGGGCACCCTTCACGGAATCGGCATCGGCACCCTGGTAGATGCAGACCATCCGCGATCTGTCCTTCGAGAAGTAGCTGTGGACCCAGTTGAGGCCATACTGCTCAAGGCAGGGCCCCATGCGTTCCATGGTGGCGGCCAGGTCGGCCTCGGCCACCGGTCCTCCGAAATCGCGTTCCACGACGTAGGTGTTCATTGCTCCTCTTCTCTCGCTGATATGGTCTTGATCGAGGCCGCGGCACGGTCCCTGATCTTCAGTGCACGATCATGCTGATGTTTGCGGCCGACCGCTTCGGCTGCCGTCATGGCTGCCTCGGCTCGCCGTCGCGCTGCTTCCGGATTTCCATCCGCCAGATCCATCAAGGCCGCCTCGTTGAGGGCATAGGCCAGCAACCCCTTGGAGTCGGCGGCACGCAATTCGTCGAGGGCGGTTTCGAGATCGGCGGTCTTGCCTGAGGCCTGGCGACGCGACAGGGCCAGGAGCGTGGAGGCCAGGGCAGTCTCGCTTCCACCACCAAGCTTGGCGGCAAGGGCTTCCAGTTCGCCATGGCGTCCTTCGATACCGCCAGGATCAGCGACTGTCAGATCCAGCATGGACAGCCGGGACAGGCATTCGAAATGAGCCCAGTGATTCTCCTGGTATTGAGCCATGGCCGCGCCCTTCTCTAGCGCGTCACGCGCCTCTTCATGGCGTCCCTCGAGGGCGTGGAACAGGCCGAATCCCCAGTGCAGGTCCAGCACCGGGGACTGAAGCGATTCAGCCAGATCCTGGGCCTCGCCCAGCAAGACGCCAGCTCGTTCCGGCTCCCGCTCCAGTTGCACGAGGCAGCGAGCGGTGTTGGCCAGGGCCTTGAGCCGGTTCCCTGGATCAGCGGCACGGCCCGCGACTTCGGCGCCCAGGCTGTGCTGGCTAGCGGCGTCGAGGTCACCGGCCTCCTCGGTGATCACCGACAGCAGCCAGCGGGCCGTCCGTTCGGCGGCCGGCTGGCCGGCCTGATGGGCCCGGTGGGCGACATCCTCCAGTTGGCCGGTGATCTCCGTTCGACGACGACGACCGCGGCCGGCCAGGACCAGGACACGCAGGAGTTCGACGTGGAGTTCAAGTGCGGCGACCTGGTCGAGCTTGGCCACCTGGATGAGGCCGCGGTCGGCGGTTCGCCAGGCATCCTCGAACGCCGCCATGCGGAGCGCGCGATCCCCCGCGGTGATGGCCGAACGAGCCGCCAGTTCCGGTTCGCCACCGTGCTCGGCATGGAACGTCAGATCGCCGGCCAGGATACCGGCCGGGTCGGGTTCCTTGGACAGGACCAGCGCGACCCGTCGATGCATGAGCATCCGGCGCGGTCCCGACAGCTCCGTCAGTGCTGCCCGGCGTAACAGGTCGTGGGTGAAATCCCAGCCGTCTCCATGGACACGAAGGATGCCGTAGCGTTCAAGGTTCTCGGTGCGATCCAGGAGATCGGTCAGGGGTTCGGCCACGATCTTCGCCATGAGATCGGCCGAAAAGGCGTGCCCGATAATGGCGGCCCAGCGAGCGAGGGCAAGGGTCGAGTCGTCGAGAACGGCCAGCCTGTCCGCCACCAGGGAACCGATCCCCGTGGCGGCCGTGCCCCGTCCTTCACGCACGGACTCGATGAGGTAGAGCGGGTTGCCTCCACAGGCCGCGACCATTCCCGCGACATCGGCGGCGGACATGGAACGGGCGAGGGCGGCTGCATCTCGATCGGGTAAGGGTCCAATCGGTATCCGCTCCAGCATGCCCGCCCGATTCCATCCCCGCAACAGGGCCCGGGCCGGTTCGTTGTCGACGAACTCGCCGGACCGTCCGGCACAGGCGATCCCGCAACGGGCGCCGTCCAGGTCATGGGCCACACTGCTGAGCAGTCCGGCGGACGCCGGGTCGATCCAGTGCATGTCGTCGAAGACGATGATGACCCCGGGGACAGCGGTGACCAGATGGTCGAGTAAGCCCCGGACGGCACTGATCAACCGCTCCAGGCCACCATGATCGGCCGGTGGCTCGGCGAGGGACGGCATGAGAGGCGCCAGGTCGGCCCGGAGTGCATCCGGCACCAGCTCAGGGGAGAGGTCGCGAAGCAATTCGATCCACACCCCATAGGGGCGGATCATCTCCACTTCCCAGGATTGGCCCATCAGGACCAGCATCTTGCGGCTCGCCGCCCGCCTCGTGAGTTCGGCCAGAAGGCGAGATTTGCCGATGCCGGGCTCACCCTCGAGATACAAAACAGGTCGCTCCGAGCTTGCCTTGAGGAAAGACTCCAGCCTGACACATTCCTCCACCCGACCGAACAGACCGGCATCGGCGGCGATGCGTTGAGCGACAGGGAAGGCCCGTACCGAAACGACCGGTTGCGGTTCACTCTTCTTCCGTAAACCGCGCAATGCCTCACCCAGTTCGCTGCCCGGAGTCGTCCCCAGCTCGACGTCCAGGATCTCGCGACATCGGTCGGCCTGAGCATGAGCCTCGTTCACCCGACCCATGGCCACGAGCAATCGCACGACATCGATGTGCGCCCCCTCGTCGAGGGGGTCGAGGGCCACCCGAGCCCGGGCATGGACGAGGCCTGCTTCCGGTTTGTCGACCAGGCGAGTGGTGAGGGTCTCGAGGATCCGGCGACGGGAGCGACGGGCCGCCTCGCACCGGGCGATGAGCCACTCGTTGAATCGATGACAATCCGGGATCTCCATGCCCTCCAGCAACTCGCCGTGGAAGAGGGCCGCGGCAGCTTCCAGCTCCGGGGTCTCGATCTCGTCGAGAGGGCGTTTCAGGAGGCTGTCGACCTGCCGCAGATCTACCCGGTCATCGAGCCCCGTCACGGCCACCGTCCGTCGATCAGCCATCAGATGTTCGGTCTCTGAATTCAGGATCGGGCGCAGTTTCGTCAGGCTCCAGCGCAGAGCGGCGCGGGGATTGTCGGGATGGGGCCAGAGCATTTCACAGAGATGTTCGCGGGTAACGGGACGGTCCTGGAGAAGCAGATACGCCAGCAAGGCACGGGTTTTTCGCGACCCAGGAACCGCCAGGGGATGCCCGTCCGACAATACACCAAGTTCGCCTAGCACAAGGACTTGTAGCCCAGGCTTCCCCATTTCAGATGCTCCACGGAAAGAAAGTCTGCAAAAACAACGGTCGCTCAAACGCTGGCTCAAACGGTGGGCAACGAGACTGCCATCACAACGCGAATCGACAACGAGTAAACGAAAAACCAATGGTCGAATGTCGGCCCACCATAAGGAGAAATGTCATGAGCAGCACCAATACCACCATCCAGAGCACCCCGAGCACCTTCTGCCCAGTCCGTTTCAAGGAGACCACCCGAGCCCAGTGGCAGGAAGCGGCCGACGCGTGGCATCGCTGGGGTCCCCTGCTCGGCGAATGGCTGGGCGAGGCCACCGAGATGATGCTGGATCTCGGCGGCGTGACCGAGGGTAGCCTGGTCCTGGACGTGGCCGCCGGAGCCGGGGAGCAGAGCTTGACCGCCGCCCGCCGGGTCGGCTCCTCGGGTCGCGTTCTGGCCACCGATATCTCGCCGAACATCCTGCGCCTGGCCCTGGATTCGGCGAGGTCCGCCGGCCTGAACCACCTCGAGATCAAGGAGCTCGATGGCGAGAACCTGGGATCCCTGCCCACCGAGAGTTTCAACACGGTGATCAGCCGTGTGGGGATGATCTACTTTCCCGATCAGTTGAAGGCTCTGCAAGGGATGCACGATGCTCTTGTGCCGGGCGGCAAGGTCAGCCTCATCACCTATTCGACGGCCGACAAGAACGAGTTCTTCTCGCTGCCCGTCTCCATCATCCGGGACCGCGCGAACCTGCCGGCGCCTCAACCCGGACAGCCGGGACCGTTCAGCCTGGGCGACCCCGAGGTACTTCGGGATCTCCTGGCCGAGGCGGGCTACCGGGACATCGTTGTCAAGCGGGTGAACGCCCCGGTGAGATTGAAGACGACGGCCGAATGCGTGCGGTTCGAGCGAGAGTCGTTCGGTGCCTTGCATCAGATGCTGTCGACCCTTGATGCGGCTGAGCAGGAGAGCGTGTGGGGAGAGATCGGCAAGGCGCTGGAACGATTTGAAGGCGCTGAAGGATTCGAGGGGCCGTGTGAATTGCTGGTGGCGGCGGGGACGAAGTAGGGTCGCAACCAGATCAATGATCACGGATATGGGCCTGGGCGAATGCCCGGGCCCCTGCTAACATCCTCCCGCCGGATCCCGACCCGGACGTCACGCAAGACAAACCCGCATTGAGAGCAGCTCACCCGAGCCGTTCAGCATGAATCGAGGAGGAAGATCATGCCCCGCCTTCTGACCGGACTCACGTTCGTGGTCCTGGCAATCATTCTGGCGACCGTCGCCATCGCCCAGGATAGCCCGCCCCCATCCGCCAACACCTGGCAGACCCCACCAGCGGACATCATGGAGATCCTCCACGCGCCCAAGCTTCCCTGGGTCTGGGCCGCGCCCGGCGGCGAGCATCTCTTCCTGGCCGATCCGGTCACCTATCCTTCCCTCGCCGAAATGGCCGCGCCCATGCACAAGCTGGCCGGCCTGCGGGTAAATCCTGCGAACAACGGCGCTCACGGGCGACATGGTGGGACTTCGCCTCGCCTGATCCGCATCGCGGACGGCACCACGACTCCCATCGACATTCCGGCAGGTGCGGAGATCCAGGGCGTGTCCTGGACTGTCGACGGCAAACACTTCGCCCTCACCGTCGGCTACCCTGATCACTTCGGTCTGTGGGTCGGCTCGGTGGACGGCGACCTGAAGGAGATCAAGGACCTGGCCCTCAATCCGCTCCTTGGTGGTGCGGTGACCTGGATGCCTGATCAGAAGAACCTGCTCGTCCGCCGCATCCCCAAGCGCGGCCCGGCGCCCGAAGCCCCGGCCATTCCCATCGGCCCCAAGGTCGTCGAAGGCGAGGGAGCCTCGGCCCGTTCCACGTACGAGGCGCGCAATCTGCTCGAGACCGCTTATGACGATGCCCTCTTCGACTACTACACGAAGGCGGAGTTGGCCATCGTGGAGCCCAAGAAGAACAAGGTGAAGGTTATTGGTAAGGCCGACCATTACTCCGCGGCCGATTTCTCTCCCGACGGCAAGTATCTCCTCGTCGAACGCCTGGTGGGGCCCTGGTCCCACGAGGTGGCCTACTGGCGTTTCGCCACCGAGGTCGAGGTGTGGGACAAGAAGGGCAAGCTGGTGGAGACCATCGCCTCGCTGCCCCTGGCCGACAACGTGCCGGTCCATGGACAGCCCGAGGGACCGCGTTCGGTCACCTGGCGCGCCACCGCCGACCACACGCTCTTCTGGATGGAAGCCCTCGACGGCGGCGACCCCACGGCCGAGGTCGACCACCGCGACCGGCTCATGCGCCTCGACGCGCCCTTCGACGGCGATCCCGAGGAGATCTTCCGGGCCGAGCACCGGATCCTGGGCTGGATGTGGGGCGCCGAGGACGGCACGCTCATGATGTACCAGCGGGAGCGCATCCGCCGCTGGCGCTACGTCTGGCTCCTGGACGTGGACGAGGGCACCTCGCGTGTGTGGTTCGACCTCAACGAGCGGGACCGCTACGCGTCGCCGGGCAGCCCCATGTACCGCCCGCTTTCCAACGGCCAGTGGGTGATGCACCAGAAAGACGATGCGGTCTACTTCCGAGGTAGCGGCGCCACCGAAGATGGTGACCGTCCCTTCCTGGACCTGCGAGACATGAACACCGGCGAGGCCGAACGCCTGTTCCGCTGTGATCCGGATCGTTACGAATCCGTCTCGGCCTTCGCCGGCGACGAGGATCACTTCGTGCTGCGCTCCGAGTCCGCCGAAGACGTGCCCAATTACTACATGGCCACCCTCGGCGATAAGATCGAGGCTCCCGAGGGTGAAGCCACCCGGGCCGTAACCCTCGAGCCGATCACTCACTTCGAGGACCCGGCACCCCTGCTCCGTGACATCGAGAAGCGCATCGTGAAGTACGAACGCGAGGACGGCGTGCAGCTCAGCTTCCACCTGAATCTGCCACCCGGCTACGTCGAAGGCACGCCGCTGCCGACGGTGATCTATGCCTATCCCACCGAATACTCCGGCGCGGCCACCGCTGGCCAGGTCCGTGGTTCGACCCAGCGATTCACGCGCATCTGGGGCCCGTCGCACCTCTACTTCCTGCTGCGGGGCTACGCGGTGCTCGACCAGACGGCCATGCCCATGGTCGGCGACCCCGAAACAACCTACGACACCTTCGTGCCGCAGCTCGTGGCCGACGCCGAGGCGGCCGTGGCCAAGGCCGTGGAAATGGGCGTGACCGATCCGGACCGTATCGGCATCATCGGACACAGCCATGGCGGCCTCATGGTCGGCAATCTGCTGGCTCATACCGACCTCTTCCGGGCCGGCATCGCGCGCAGCGGTTCCTACAACAAGACCAACCAGCCGTTCGGCTTCCAGTCCGAGCGCCGGTCACTCTTCGAGGCCCGCGATGTCTATATCCAGGTGTCGCCCACGTTCTTCGCCGATCAGGTCAACGAGCCGATCCTGATCATCCACGGCGCCGACGACTCCAACCCGGGCACGCTCACGCCCCAGTCCGAGGTCTTCTTCGAGGCCATCCGGGGTTCCGGCGGAACGGCGCGCATGGTGCTGTTGCCCTTCGAGGACCACGGGTACCGGGCCAAGGAGAGCGTCGAGCACGTGCTGTGGGAACAGCTGCGGTGGTTCGACATGTACTTGAAGGGGGAGTGACCGTCGGCCAGGTACCGTGATCCACAGAAGAGGGCCTGGGCGAAAGCCCAGGCCCTTCAATCATTCACGATATGATGATCTAGCGATACAGGTCCTTGACACTACTCCAGGACTTGGTCTCGATGCTCACCGTACCCATGGCCGGGACCCACTTGGACTGGTGCACCCAGTTCTTGTTGGCAAGGTCGCCGTAGGGGCAGGGGCTCACGCTGGTGCCACCGGCCTGGCTGACCCAAGCCGCCACGCCCATCAAATCGTAGTCCCAACCGGGGGCGACTTCGAACGTGTGGCTAATGGTGACGGTGTTGCCGGCCAGCAGCGAGAACTCGTCGCCGGTGGTCGGGGTCAGGAACAGCTTCACGTGGTGGGGAAGATGCGACATGCCGTCGGCCGAAGGCACTTCCTCGTCGAGGGTCGCAACCATGTAGAAGGAGGCGCCGGTGACGTCCTGCTCGGCGGTGATATGCGCGGTGAACTGGCCTTCGCCCTCTTCGGTGATGTCGATGGTCAGGGGCGACTCGATGGGAGCGTTGGCTTCCAGATCACCCTCGATGCAGTCGATGGGCCAGACATCGGCCACGCCGTTGCCTGCGATGGTCGGCCAGGCGCTGACGCCGTAGAACGCCACCCTGTCGTCATTGAAGGTATCGTTGTAATCGATCTGGATGACACAGACTTCGGTCTCATCGTGGTTACCGATGAATTCTCCAACCGCAACTGCGGTACCGGGGCAAGTGCCTCACCAATCCGCCGTGAAGTGTTCGTAGTGGACAACTCTGGCCGCACCGAAGGCGGTGCTGGTCAGCGCGAGAATCGCGAGACCGGTGATTAACAAACGTTTCATTACCATTACTCCTGGCTCGGGTGGTAACTAGAATGGGGTCAGCGATATGAGCCTCACCATATTGCTGACTGGCTTTCGCTGTATAAAAGACAGCATTGCCTAGTGAATTGTAGCACATGGCCCGTACCTTTTTCGAGCGAATGATTAGATTTTTTCATTTGAAATGCTTTCTCAGTTGGTTGTGCCATCGAAATTGTGTCTAGCTCTTCGAACCACTCATCTCGTTGGGCAAAATTGCAGAATCACAATCCCAGGGCCACATATCGTACGCCAAAGCACCCTACGAACCGCCCATCTGAGCCTGGACACAATTTCGATGGCATAACCCAAGTTCCACCCCTGAGCTTGGTTGCCTAATTCGGACTATTTTGATATAGTTTGCCATGGTCCGACGACCTGTACGTCGACCATCTCAAACAGAGGGGGAGTCTCATGTCCTTCACCCGAACCATCCTTCCCGTAGCCATCTTCCTTCTCACCGCTTCCATCACTTCCGCCGACACCATCACCTCCACAGCTTCAGGCGGCCCATGGTCCGATTCCTACTCCTGGACCGGAGGCGTCCTCCCCGGCGCCTACGACGACGTCATCATCGTCGGCCCCATACAAGTGGACGGCGCGTTCGAGTGCCGCAGCCTCACCGTCGACCCCGCTGGTTCGGTGACCGCCGCCACGGTCTCGCCGCCCATCATGCTCACCATGAGCGACGCGGTAATCAACAACGGCCTCATCGACAATGGCGTGGTCTGGCTCGATCTCGAGATCGGTGGCGACCTGCACAACGCCGGCACCTGGATCACTCATATGACCACGCTCACTGGCAACGGTGATCGCCAGATCAGCGACACATCCTTCGCCGGCATCGATTCCGACATCGAGGTGGCCGAGGGCGCCAGCGGCAATCTCACCGCCATCACCCCGGTCGCCCTCCGCGGGTTCGTCGACCTCACCGGCCTCCCGATGATCCTGTCTCCGGATTCTCACCTCACCCTGGTCTCCACCATCTTCAGCGGCGAGGTCCAGGCCGCCGGCAACGAGATCCGATTCCTGAGCTGGTCTTACCTCAACAACACCACCATCGACGATGCCGTTCTGGTGGGCGAAGCCCGGGCCGCCTTCAACGTATACTTCACCACCCGAGTGGAAGTCCGGGGAAGCCTGATGAATACCACCAGCACCGGTGGGGGGCGGGCCGTCGTCGAGGGAGACCTCATCAACCATGGCGTCATCCGGAACGACCACTACAGCTTCTTTTTCAGCGTCCACGGTGACATCGAGAACTACGGCACCCTTGACGTGCCGATCCTCAGCCTGATCGGCGACGGTGCGACTCACCGCCTGACCATGGGCCCGGCTGCTATCCTTGAAGCTCCGCTGTACCTGCCGGAATTCGTGGCCAGCACCTTGATCCTCACCACACCCGCCATCTTCGGCGGCGGCCTGGGGCTCGGCGTGGGCACCCTGGTTCTCGAGCCTGGCGTCACTCTCCACTTCCCCGTTCACAGTGGTCTGAACTCGGGCACCATCGAGGCCAACGGCAACAGCATCACCACAGCGACGGGCAACAGCGGCCTGAGCTCCTTGACCATCGACAACGGTGTGATCGGCGATTACGCCGCCTTCTTCGATGATGTCCGCTTCACCAACGGGCTCACCGTGGCCGGCCATCTCTCCGGTTGGCCCTGGGCCGAGGCCGACCTCGTCGTCGAGGATCGCCTGCGCAACGAAGGCACCATCAGCGACGGCGATCATCCGGTGCGCGTCACGGTGTTGAACGATCTCGAGAACCTCGGCGCCATGACGAATCAGCGCGTGACCGTGGCCGGTTCGATCGACCAGTCCGTGGCCGTGGGCCCGGGCATCGCGGTGCCTGAGTTCGTACTGGATTCGATGCTGAATTCGGCCGGCTACCAGTGGTATCGCGACGGCGAAGTCCTCCACGATGAGACCGGTTCGACTCTGACCTTCAACACCGTGGGTCCCGCCGAATACGGTCGCTACCACTGCGTGGGCGATGGCCTGGTGTCCCGCAATGTGTTCATCGCCGAAACGATCACGACGACCGATGTCCCCGGCTTCGCCTCGGTGATGCTGGAGAGGAATCATCCCAACCCGTTCAACCCGGCGACCAACATCGCCTTCACCCTGGACCGCTCCGGCCCGGTGTCGCTGGTGGTCTTCGATCTCGCAGGCCGCGAAGTCGATCGACTCGTCAGCGGTGAGCGTGGTGCCGGACGCCACGTGATCACCTGGCAGCCGCGGGGCTTGGCCTCGGGGACATATGTCTATCGGTTGCGGGCGAATGGGATTGAGGCTGTGCGGAAGTGCAGCTTGCTCAAGTGATCGGTCCGAGCTATTGCTCCAAGGAGCCCGTCGTAAAAAGGACCGGTGGGCTCTGATCAAACCAGGAACAATCCAGCAACCTGGTCACCAGCAAGAGGTGGGTCTTACCTTCCAATCAGGGAGTACCATACTCGAGCAGGACTGAACCCCATGACTGCCCACTCCACGATCCCTGCCCTGACTGGTCGATGATTCGCAGGATTTGCCAGGTGGTGATCGGGCCCTGTGGAGATTCCCATTCACGCGGGCCGACGACCATGCCCACCGGCCCGGACGCATACAAATCGTCGGCTTCCCAACGCCTCAAGGAAAGGTTGATACCGGCGATGACTGCGATTTCCGGTTCGGCCGGACCCTCTTCGGATACCGATATGCCCAGGTACAGTTGCTCGACCAGAGGAGTGTCATCATTGATGTCGCGTGAAAACACGGCCATCATGGTCAAAAAATATTCGATCCCAGCAAGCGACGCCCGGGGCCATTCGAAATCGGCCACGTCATCCTCGGTGAGGACAAACTCAAACTCGTCCACGGATAGGCATCGAAACAGGATGGTCGCGTCCATGGCCTGGTGTGCGTACTCGAATGTATCCCTGAGCTCATCCCAGGACGCCGGATACGCCGCCACCACGTTCACGGATTGGGTGCGAATCGAGACCGTCCCGAATTCATTGCGGACCGCGAGAGTAAGCCTGTGCTCACCCGGGTCATCGATGATTAATTCCAAAGCAGAGTCTGCTTGCCAGTCCTCCCAGGTTCCGTCGTCATTACGCCAACGGTAGGGCTCGGCATGGAGGTCAGCGGTTCCTCCATCGGACTCACCCGCTTCCAGGATGAAGCCGTCTTCTGTGGTTGCCGACATCCGGTCGAGTACCATGACCGCCTTCGGGATGCCACCGATCAGATAAGCCCTGATGAAATCCGCCAGGCAATTGGACTCGATTTTGTCAGAACCAGGGCGCATCCGGTCATCGATGGCCACGACCTGCCACTCGATTTCACCGCCCTCGGTCTCGTGACCCTTCGTGTAGACCGATATTTCCCCAAGGCCCCATCCGTATTGAGGACCCGTGATTGTCGCTCGGACATCGAAGTCCCGAAGAAGGCATCCGTCGAACCGGGGATCATCCTCCGAAGCCTCCCAGTCGTTCCGTGGCTCGAGTTCCAGAGTCAAGCTCTCATGGGGTTCTCCATAGGGTCCCGGTTCGCCACGGCAAAACCGGTCCAATGCCTGCATGACCGTTTCATGGTCAAGCTCTTCAGTACCCAGGACACCAGCATTTCGGCCCGTGAGGATGAGGAAATCGTCAGCCAGAACATGACCGAATCGGTTGCTGTCACTTTCCGCAAAGGCAACCAGGAGGGCATCGACCGCCTCATCAGAGTTCGAGAGTGGCTCATACGTCGGAGGGTCTTCTGCTGGAGATTCGTCAGCGCCTGCTGGAGCGAGGGGCTTGTCTTCTGAACAACCAAGCAACAGGATGATCAGCAAACATGCCCACGACACCGAGACTCTTGTGAACCGCATTCAAGCTCTCCTACCAGTGGTAGCTATACATCAGCATGGGAAACGCCACGAAGCTCCCACTGTCTTCCAGCAAGGGTCGGAACGCACTCAAGCTGAATGAGTGCCTCTGCCCGAAGATGCGAATCCCGAGGTTGATGAAGCCACTCAGGTCGTCGTCCTCGTCCTCGAACACCGACGACGCGCTGAAGTACTCGGCAAAGAACTTGGTCCGGCGCCCGGTCTGAATGTCCCCGCCGATGATGAAGATGATCTCGTTGTCCCCGTCCTCATCGAAGGTGTAATTGGCCGCCAGGTTCAAGCTCTTGTGCCGGTCACCGATCCCCACCACGGCACCAACCGCGCCGAACTGGGTCTCATCCAGCATGGTGAAGCTGCCGGTCAGCGCCAGACCGACGGCGGACTTCTCCCGATCGACCAACCGGAGCTTGCCCCCGAACGAGAACATCAGCGCATCGGTAGAGACCGGGAAGAGCGTCCCGAAGCTCAGGTCGAAGTTGTCCGTCACACCCAAACCGAAGTTCAGGATGAGCAGTTCGAAATCACGGAAATAACCCTCGCCCTTGGGCAAGGTGGCCGGGGTCGGACAGAACATGATGGTATTCTGGTCGGGATCGGTGATCACGCCGATCTTGG
>Ga0209475_10001825_pt1 | contig 24261 bp, 22 predicted proteins | sample tdDd471_FD_187128 | JGI IMG/M metagenome (GOLD analysis project Ga0209475, IMG submission 187128) | Marine sediment microbial communities from the Atlantic coast under amendment with organic carbon and nitrate - tdDd47.1 (SPAdes)... | ecosystem: Environmental > Aquatic > Marine > Coastal >... | reverse complement strand
ATTAATAATAATATATATTCTTTATTATTTAGTGGAACATATTTATTATATTTTAATTCACTTAATAATTTTTCTTCTAATATATCAATACCTGAAATTGGAATATTTAGTTCACTTTCAATTAAGCAATAAATTGATCCATAATTTAATGTATTATTGTTATTATTATCGATGAAAAGCATGATTTATACCTCCTATATAAAGTGTATATATGTCAAATAGTTTATGTATCAATTTTTTCTAATAAATTAATTAGTGTTGTATTTATTCAATTTGATTGTGTTATAATTATCAGACAATTTAAGATGTGTTACACTTGGAGGAATTACTCCTTCTAATGGTTGATTGAAACATGTTCCAAAAGTAAGATGTGTTACACTTGATGGAATTACTCCTGCTTTTAATGGTTGATTGTACCAATAACCAAAAGTAAGATGTGTTATATTTGATGGGATTACTCCTGCTTCTAATGGTTTATTGAACCAATTACCAAAATTAAGATGTGTTACACTTGGTGGGATTACTCCTGCTTCTAATGGTTTATTGAAGTTATCCCCATAAGTAAGATGTGTTACACTTGATGGAATTACTTCTTCTTTTAATGGTTGGTTAAAGGAATTCCCATAAGTAAGATGTGTTACACTTGATGGAATTACTCCTTCTTTTAATGATTGGTTAAAGGAATTCCCATAAGTAAGATGTGTTACACTTGATGGAATTACTCCTTCTTTTAATGGTTGGTTAAAGGAATAACCAAAAGTAAGATGTGTTACACTTGATGGGATTACTCCTTCTTCTAATGGTTGGTTAAATGAGTACCCAAAAGTAATACGTGTTACATTCGATGGGAGTAATCCTTTTAATGGTTGATTGAAATATCTTCCAAAAGTAAGATGTGTCACACTTGATGGGATTACTCCTTCTTTTAATGGTTGTTTAAAGGAATTACTAAAAATCAGATGTGTTACATTCGATGGAATTACTCCTTCTTTTAATGGTTTGTCAAATAAATAACCAAAAGTAAGATGTGTTACACTTGATGGGATTACTCCTACTTCTAGTGGCTTGTTGAATTTATTACCAAAAGTAAGATGTGTTACACTTGATGGAATTACTCCTGCCTTTAGTGGTTTATTGAAATAATAACAAAATTTTATTTCTCTTAAATTTGGAAACATTGATAACATACCTAAATTTACAACATTTACTAATTTAACAATATTTTGTTTATTTCTTTCGATTAAATTTTTGTTGTAAGCTTTATCACAATCTAGTTCAGTAATTATCTCATCATTATCCAAATTATTATTATTATTATTCATCTCTTTCTGTAAAACTTCGTATGTTCCCATATTTACATATTTAACACTATTCCATATATAACCAGCATCAACATTAACCTTATATATCTCATATATATTATTATTAATTAATAATATATATTCTTTATTATTTAGTGGAACATATTTATTATATTCTAATTCACTTAATAATTTTCCTTTTAATATATCAATATCTGAAATTGGAATATTTAGTTCACTTTCAATTAAGCAATAAATTGATCCATAATTTAATGTATTATTGTTATTATTATCGATGAAAATCATGATTTATACCTCCTATATAAAGTGTATATATGTCAAATAGTTTGAGTATCAATTTTTTTCTAATAAATTAACATATCTACATAACACAAAAAGACACATAATTATATCCATCTCTAAAATTATAAATATCATAATTATCCACTTTCAAACTGTTAATAAATTTGTTAAAATTTATATCTTTTGATATTCTTAAGATATATCTTTTCTTGTTACTGTTATTTATCAAATTTATATATTTTTCAGAATTATCTTTAATATCATACAGAATAATATCATTACATCCTATATCAAAATTAGTTCTATTCCCCCTAGACGGAACTATCCCACTCATTTGCGCTAAATATTTATTCCTTAATCTGTCCATAATGTGCTATAATATTCCATTTAAAAAAATAAAATGATAGGATCTTATTATGAATCTAGATAATGATGATATTAAATTTAAATCATTAGAGAAAGCCCATTATTGTCCAAAAATTGATGAGGATACAAAAGATAATTTCATCGAAACATTCAGTGTTGAAAATTTTGATGTTGCTGAACTTAAAAAATTAACCAAAAATAGTGTTGCATTACTTTCTCATAGTAAAGCTTACAGACTATTAATAATAGAAATTTTAGATGTGCTTAACAACTATAAATATGATTTTCTAGTATATGAACAAAAATATATAACATTCTACTGGAGTGGAATACCTGTTCTTGAAATATGTATCAATCAAGAAGTTAAGCATAATAATCAATTACATATATCATTACAAAGATATAAGGAAACAAAAGCAACACTTATTCAAGATAAAAAAACAAATAGACTCTTAAATGTCGGAGTTGGATTATCATTAACCTTTGCGGTTGGTGCATTTTTAGTTGCTTGGTACAAGTCGAACGATTAAATATTATAATATTTAATTGATTGGCTTGATAAAGTCAAATGATTAATTTGGTTGATTTGGTACAAGTCGAACGATTAAATATTATAATATTTAATTGATTGGCTTGATAAAATCGAACGATTAATTTGGTTGATTTGGTACAAGTCGAACGATTAAACATATTGTGGTGATGTTTCTAATTCATGGCATCCCCAACATGTCACATCTGTATCATAATTTTCTGGGCATTCTCTAGGGTTACATGAATATTCTCCTAATCTATATGGTGGCTTATTACTTACATACATTTGTCTTCCATATCTATCTAGTCTTGCATGTACAGGTGGTTTATGTTGTTCTGATATAGTTTTAAATAATTCATTTTTTTGAAACATATAAACCAATTTGTATACTATAAAAGTTATCCCTAAAATAATAGCTATTTTTATATAATTCATATAAATGAATCGTATAAAAAAATATTTTCCTTAATGATAATTACAACAATTCCAACATACATATTCATCATATTTTTCTGGACAAGGAACTTGTGTGCAACCATAAATACCATCTCCTGATGGTTGTTGATAACTGTACCTGATAGGTGCACAATAATTATCCAATTGTAAATGTATTTTAGGACCTACATAATCACCAAAATTCTCCATATTACCACTAACCGGTGGTACAGCAAGATACCATAATATAAATAATATTGTTATTGTCAAAATAAACCATGGATTTATATACATTTTTATATATTTATTATCCATATAATATTTACTTTGAACCACAATTCCAACACACAGTCCTATTATGAACAGGTAGTCTTTTATAATGACTTATTTCTGGCACTGTATACATATCATTTATCGTTTTTGCTTGATGTGGACAATCAATAATTCTACAATTATTATTACCACTAATTACAGGTGATCCACTTGTATACATAATTCCATTTGCATCTGTCACTCTTATATGTAATGGTGACTTATCCAAATTTTTTGAACAGATAATATTTTTTGGATATGCTGTGAATAACATATTTTGATGTGTTTCAAATGTTTCATTTTTTGGACCTATAATGTACCATAAAATAAATATTAATATTATAAGTGTAATTAGTTTTGGCATATATATTATATTTATAAAAACAAAAGTTACATTCCCTAGTTATAAATCAAATTAATATTCATTTCCAGCATAACAAGTTCCATACTGGTTACATAAACAATCACACATAGGTCTGCTATTTAATAAACGCCCCCTCATATCATATCTTTTTTCTCCTAGTTCTGGGAATTCAGTCATATCCTTATTAAATCCCTCGTTTCCATCCATGTAATACATAAATAATTTAAACACCATGATAAAAAATAATACTAATATAATAACATCTATCAACATATCTTATATATATAATAAGATATATAGAAAATGTCGTTAAATAATAAATAAATCTGTAGTAAGCCTATCTTACTTTCTAGGCCACAATTTTTTTAAATTATGCACATCAGCACAGTCCGCACAACTTGCACACGCTGGACTAACACATCCAGGCTTTCCACATTTCCAACAAGTATCTAATGCATCAAATTCATCAGTATTAATAGGACAATCAACTTTTCTACAGTGTTTTCCTTGTGGTGGATTATCTGCTTCAAACATCATACCACCTGCTTCGTTCAATCTTATATTTCTATTAGCACTAATATAACTATCAGCGATAGGTCTGTAATTAAGCGGATCACTTCTCAAACCATACCTTTGGTCACCATATGGAACAAATTCCATCGTATTTTGACTAAATTGTTCATTAAAAAAAGGCTGGACTATCCAGAAAAATATTAATATTATTATGAAAACTACAACAAGTTTATTAACTTCCATATTATGTTATATATTTATAAGATATAAATTTTATAGCTATACAATAAAAAAACTATATTTTGATATACTCTGAAAGTTATGTGATACAGTAATCAGAATATAATTTTGTTTTTATAAATTAACAATTATTTACTTGATATCAGTTGGTACAATGCTTCACTATTTATATCGGTATTTATGTATACGAATGCACATCTATTTTGTCTAATGGCTTCTAAGCAAATATCTTCTGTTTGATCTTTTATTATCTGCAACACTAATCCATTTTGTTGAACAGCTTCTAACCAAATCTCTTCTGTTTGCTCTTTTACATATTGAAGTGCAAATCCATTTTGTCTTACAGCTTCTAAACAGATCTCTTCTGTTTGTTCTTTTACATATTCAAGTAATTTACCATTTTGTCTGACAGCTTCTAAACATATCTCTTCTGTTTGTTCTTTTACATATTCAAGTGCAAATCCATTTCGTCTAACAGCTTCTAAACATATCTCTTCTGTTTGTTCTTTTACATATTGAAGTGCAAATCCATTTTGTCTAACAGCTTCTAAACAAATATCTTCTGTCTGATCTTTTATTATCTGCAACACTAATCCATTTTGTCTAACAGCTTCTAAACAAATCTCTTCTGTTTGTTCTTTTACATATTTAAGTAATTTACCATTTTGCCTAACAGCTTCTAAACAAATCTCTTCTGTCTGTTCTTTTACATATTCAAGTGCACGTACATTTTGCCTAACAACTTCTAAACAAATCTCTTCTGTCTGTTCTTTTACATATTCAAGTGCTTTCCAATGTTGTCTAACAGCTTCTAAACAAATCTCTTCTGTCTGTTCTTTTACATATTCAAGTGCTTTCCAATGTTGTCTAACAGCTTCTAAACAAATCTCTTCTGTCTGTTCTCTTACATATTTAAGTGCAAATCCATCTTGTCTAACAGCTTCTAAACATATCTCTTCTGTTTGTTCTTTTACATATTGAAGTGCAAATCCATTTCGTCTAACAGCTTCTAAACATATCTCTTCTGTTTGTTCTCTTACATATTCAAGTGCACGTACATTTTGCCTAACAGCTTCTAAACAAATCTCTTCTGTCTGTTCTTTTACATATTCAAGTGCTTTCCAATGTTGTCTAACAGCTTCTAAGCAGATCTCTTCTGTTTTCTCTTTTACATATTCAAGTGCTAATCCATCTTGTCTAACAGCTTCTAAGCAAATTTCTTCTGTTTGATTTTTAACAAAACGTAAAGTAGGATAAGGAAAATCATTGTTTCCTCTGATATATTCTATTAATTTTTTTTCCGTATATTCATTAATATTACCTTTTGGTAATTCCTTCTCTATTTTAATCATGTATACCTTATAAAGTTCCTCAACCATAGAACATTCTATTATCTCAGATATTGTATGATTATGAATATATACAATTTGCTCATTTAGTTGACTTTTATCCATAGAATTAATATATGATACTAACTTTGAATAATCTGGCTCATTTTTCATATACTCAACGAGAAATAATGATATGTAATCTGGTTCTGTATATACTTTACTCATAATTATGTATAATGATATTATGTATGTCATAAATAAACATATATATCAATCCATTTATAGATCAATTTTTTTTGGTGTAATGTAATGTATATTTACAAGGTCTAAATTTTATAGATATACGATAAAAAAACTATATTTTGATTTATTTTACTTTATTTGCAAAATTGCAAAGTTTTATTGGCATAAAATATATAATTTATCAGTCACGCTATAACTAGGAGATAAATGTTGAATTAATTAAATTAAACGTTTTATTTTTTAAAATCCTCTTAAATCTCCTTAATTTATACTTGTATTTAACACTTCAGGATACTTGTTGTTGGAGCAACAGGTGGTACTGGTGCTACTGGTCCTTCAGGAGCAACTGGTTCAACCGGTCTAACAATATTTGTGTTACTTAATTCTTTCATATCCTAGTGTTTGTTTGTTGTTATTCTAATAATTATAAATTCAATAAACTTGAATAAGATAGATTATAGTCTAATTATTAATAACAACACCTATATCTTAGTTGTTGATTACGAATAATTGTCATAGGAAATTTCCTATCAAGGAAACAGAGTCTTTAGATATATATTATATATATATCTAAAACCTATTTATCTAACAGTTTCAGTATCAATTTTTTTTTGGTAATTCATACTGAAAATAAGTAACACAATTATCAGGAGATAATAAATCAATAATGATATCATAATATTTTATAAAATTTATAAACACTCTAAATCTCCTTAATTATGCCATTATAATTTTTAAACACTTCAGGATACACCATTTGACTGGACCGGTAGGACCGATTTGTATAAATTTATGGGATGATATAATTCTTTCATATCCTAGTGTTTGTCTGTTGTTATTCTAATAATTATAGATTCAATATACTTGAATAAGATTAGATTATAGTCTAATTATTAATAACAACATCTATATCCTAGTTGTTGATCATGAATAATTGTCATAGGAAATTCCTATCAAGGAAACAGAGTCTTTAGATATATATTATCTGTATATCTAAAACCTATTTATCTAACAGTTTCAGTATCAATTTTTTTGGTAATTTATGCTGAAAATAAGTAACATAATTATCAGGAGATAATAAATCAATAACAAGATATATATTTTAATTTTATAAAATTTATATAAACACTCTAAATCTCCTTAATTATGCCATTATAATTTTTAACACTTCAGGATACACCATTTGACCGGACCTCAAGGACCAATATTTCAATTAAGGGATTATACAATTCTTCCATATCCTAGTGTTTATTTGTTGTTATTCTAATAATTATAAATTCAATAAACTTGAATAAGATAGATTATAGTCTAATTATTAATAACAACACCTATATCCTAGTTGTTGATGATAGCATTTATCTATCATAGGGTTTCTTCCCTATCAGGGGAAAATCGTCTTTAGATATATTATCTACATATCTAAAACCTATTTATCTAACAGTTTCAGTATCAATTTTTTCTAACAACTACTGTTTTTCTGTTTCTAAGGAATGCAACAGTACAGCTTATTATACTAGATAAACATAATATAGTCAGAGCTAATATAAGAAAGACAACTAGTACACTAAATGTAGTTGCTGACACTGGAAAAAGAAACAATATTATCACTAGCAACAAAATTAAAGGAAGCAATAGGGGAACTATAGGTATGACTACTAACGGTAAAACCATATTATATATAATTAGTAATATATTAATTTTTTTGTCCCCAAGCTATAATTGATATACGTTTTCCACATTGTTGCTTAGATTTAGGCACACCATGCATGAATGATTTATTAATATCAGATGTAAATGCAAACACATCTCCATTATATTGTGGAAAACTAAACTTGCTTTTAGTATCTTCATGAAGAAATTCAAGCTCTCTTGAACAACCAAATGAGGCTCCCATTGTAAAATCTTCTCGTTTGTCTGCATATGCATGTTTATCATGGTGGAATGGTTTCCAATCTCTTCCATCCTTATATACATTCAATCTTGTCTGTATTACATCAACATTAAAATGTTTTGCCATCTTATCAACTATTTCATTAAATGTTGGAGAAAAATCAGGATTTTCAAATTTATAATGTTTAGACCATCCTACCACATCATTATTTTTCAATTCATCAAATAATTTATTGAATAATGTATAATCTTTCTTTCTGCAAAAGAATGAAGGTAAATATACAGCACCATTATCTAATATTTTTCTATATTCACTGCCTAAACCAGAAACATATCTTTCTCTTTCTGATTTTATCATATTTTTAGCATATTTACCTGCTTGATTCCTATTTTTTGGCCTGTCTTTACGTGGAATAAATTTAACACTCATATTATTTACTGATTAATAATATGAGCATGTTTGCTACTTTTTATACTCTTGTAATTGCAATTTTTATATCCATTATAATTTATTACATGTATATATAATGGATTCCAAGATTAGGGATCAGATTAAAATGATGCTTGATAACAACAATATCAATTCCAAAAAAATTAATTACCATAAAATAAATAATGATACATACAAAATGACTTTTGATGGATTATTCATAACATATATCATCATAGACAATAATATACATTCGGCACAAGCTAAAAATTGGCGAGCAAAAAGAGAAGATGTAGTGGGATATATCAGATCACTTGATAATATTAGAGTTATGACAGTAATTGATATAGTTGATGATACAACTGTTGCAAAATGTGTTAATAATATCAAATTGTCACATATACTATTACTAATAACAGACTTATATGAGCAACAATTAGCCATAGACAACAATATTGACTATTATTATACATTTGATAGGACAAATATAGGCAGGTTTACTAAATCTTTTAATTTTATAAGAAGACAAGATATTGATTATGTTATGTTTCTAAATAGTAACGATATAATCCCTAAAAAATGGGTAGAAAAGGCTATTTGTGATAATAATGATATTATAGGCAAGGATAGTAGGATAATTATTGATAATGGTACGATGTATAAAAATACGATTAACCATAAATATGTAAAGGATATAGGGATGGGAGATATATTATTATTAAATGGACTTTTAATAAAAAAGAAAGTATTCATCAAAAATAATTGGAATATAAGATCCGCTACATATAACAGAGATATATTACTATCTATTTTTGATATCTTAACGAATGATATATCTATCAGCAAGATTAAATGTGGTGATATTGTAACTATAATAACAGATAAATCAATTGATAACATCCATGACATAAGACAAAATAGAGTAAATATTATTAAAAAATCTAAAGATATTGAGGCTATAGAAGATATATACAGATTAGATGATTATGGAAAAATATTGTGTCACATAAATAAGGGAATTAAGATAAAAGTAATACCTCCTAAAATAAAAAAGAAAAATATTGAACATTTAGATAAGGATGAAATAAATTCCAATAGATCTGGAACAATGACCAATATTCTCATAGTTAAATCAAAACAACAGATTATTAAAAAATATCCGATAGATAATATTATTGAAGTTAAATCTCCAGTAAAATCTAGAAAACATATTAAGGGAGGAAATGCATCAAAAGCAACCATTAAGCCTATCGAGAAGAAAAAATTAAAATCAACTCTTGTTACACCCCAACAAGTAAAACAGATGATAAAAAATGATAATAGGAGGGTTTTAAATGAAAACAGTAATAAAGAAGAAAATAAAGAAGATTTTCCTAACTTTTTAAAATATTCATCCAAAGATGTTGAATATATGATGAAAAGAAAGATTAACAGTAGAATATCTGATGATAATGATAGTACTCAAATATTAAAAGATATGGCCAACATTAAAAAACATATAAGAGGAACAAATCCTAAACCAAATGATAAATCTATACTCCCAGATCAAAATATTGTTAATGATATGGCCAACATTAAAAAACATGTAAGAGGATCAAATCCCAAACCAAATGATAAATCTATACTCCCAGATCAAAATATTGTTAATGATATGGCCAACATTAAAAAACATGTAAAAGGGACAACTTCAAAACCAGAAATTAAGATAATTGATAAGGATCTACCTATAAAAAGTAATACAAATGATAAGGATATCAGACTTATGCTAAATAATAAAAGTGATACAACTATTAAAAATTTTAATTACGATACATACAAGAATAATTTCCAAATTTCTAATATATATGAAATTCCTAAAATAATATCCAATAGGACATATAGTGAAATTTCAACGAGAGATAATTGTACGATAATGACCATTATTATAGTAAATGATATTGGGTATAGTATGAATACATGTATAAAGTATTTGCAATTACAAACTGTTTGTACAGATATATTATTGATTCTGGATAAAGAAAATCATGTTAATAATGTAAAGCGGATGGGCTATTTTTATATAGTATCTGATAATAATTCCTCATTACACTCAAAAATATTATATGGTTTATCATATGTCAAAAAATTGAACTACAAATACATCATGATACTGGATTCATCAACAATACTATCAGAGACATGGTTAGAAGAAGGGTGCAAATTAATAGGCAATGGTATAGATTGTACTGGTTCAGATAGTATTTATTTTTTATCTGAAAATAAATTATTTTATACTGATAGAGATGGGCTACTATTTTGGTATGGAAGGATATTTAGCACAAAATTACTCCACAAATTAAATTGGAATCCTCTAGATAATGTTGATATGCCAAATATTAATATTTCACTTTCAAATAAATTAGAATCATCAGTACCGATTAATAATGCATATATTTTATCATTACATGATAGAAAGGGTATGTATAACATATGTAATTCCAAACCAATAGAAACAAATATTATCCAAAAAGTTACATCATACTTTTATGATATTATTTACAAATCTTTCAATGCCCCTATAAATAAGTTGAAAAATGGAAAACATAAGGCACATAGAGGGAAAAATGAGATATTAGATAAAGGGGATAAGGTGGGAGATTATGATTATCCAGTACAAATAAGTATAGTATTACCAACATTTAAGGGATATCCTCATATAAAAAATGCAATTTCTGATATAAAGGCTCAAAAATTTAAGGATTGGGAATTAATTATTGTAAATGATGGATCTTGTGATAATGCATTAGAAAAGTATCTTGATAGTATACGGTCAAAAAAGATACATGTGGTAACACATGATATCAATAAAGGATTACCTTCAGCCCTTAATACAGGAATTAGGCATTCAAAAGGAAAGTATTGGTGTTGGACATCAGATGATAATAAGTTATTACCCGACTTTCTACAAAAACTTAAAAATATGTTAGATAGAGGTTATGACTTTGTATATTCTGATTATACATATATTGATAGTACGATAAATCAAAATGCCAAAGTTTACATGAAATTAGAATATACAGATACAGAATCAATTATTAATAATTGGAAAGGTATGCCAAGTTGTATGTGGAGAAAGGATATTGTTGATAAGATAGGATATTATGATATAAATATTCAAGGATGTGAGGATTATGAATATGTACTTAAAACATTTATCGCTGTAAACAATACAAAAATATGTAAAATACCATTATCATTATTTACATATTATAAAAGGAATAACACACTAACCACAAGATTAGGTAATAAGCAAATAAATTTATTAAAAACAAAAACAAATGCAAAATATATTAATATTTATAAGGAGATTAATCTTTTATTGCAAAAATCTGTTGGAAATGTAGCTGTGGTAGCGATAAAGGATAAAAATAAATATTTTAGTAAAGGTGTTATAATGTATAATATACTAAAATCAAAATATAATACGATATTGTTAGATTGCAATGAAATCAATGTATTTAACATTACTGTAAGTAATTTTAATGTATCAGTAAGTGTTCTTGTAACAGATATATTAGACGATATATATATTACAAGTATTAGTCCATATATCGTTATAAATTTGTTTGAAGATGATGTATCTGACCATCTGGCTGATTTTACAACATTTAGAAAAATAAATAGAATTTCTCCCAAACCACTATTTATTACAGATAAACCTACTATAGGGTATATAACTGATAATATTACAAATACCAGTATGTTATATGAGCTTGCAAATAATACCTCTATAAGAGTTGTAATTATTACAACAGATCCTAAAGATATATCACATAATAATATATCTGTTATTAGAGACACTTCATATGACAATATTAAAAGGTTTTCTAGTTGGTTTTCGTTATGTTTAACAGATGGTAATATTCCCCAATTTTTGTCTTGTATGGCTACAGGTAAAATAGTGATATCTATGAGTACTATACAATATTTACATAATCCTCCACATTATTATATTATTACAAAATCAAACTGTAATGAAATCATAAATAACATACTATCGAATTGTGATTTAAGGAAGATATATACAAAAAATATCAAATATGCAAATTTAATGTATAATACAAATAATCCACTAAATAGATGGAGGATAAATTATACTATCATATATCCACCACTTATATCATATGATCATTTAAAACAAAGACCATCACAACTTATAAAATCATTCTCCCACATACCAAATATGCGAGCTATATTTTTTGATAAATATCCTATTGAAAATAAGGATGAATATATAAGTAATAATATGTTAATATTAGGAGAACATAGATTTAAACATGTTTCTTGCTATACTGAAGGAAAAGTTATATATTATTATACTTTTCCAAATGATATTAAGCATATCCAATATATAAAACCCAATTTTACAATATATGATCTTATTGATAATCCAACCGACGAATTTAAGCATTGGATGGGTGATAATCTTGTAAATAGTATACAACAAGCTAATTTATTCGTATCATCAGCTCAAATAATGTATGATAAGTATAGTTCAAAGAATGCGAATTCAATAATAGTATCAAATGGATGTGATTATGATCATTTTAACAGAGTATTAGGAGATTTAGATAAACCAGCAGATTTTCCAGATACAAAAAAGATAGTTATAGGATATTACGGATCCCATGCATCATGGGTTGATTTTGAATTGATAAGTAAAATAGCCAATTACAGACCAGATAGATATACTGTTGTTATGATAGGAAGAGATAATGTGTATAATTTGAAGATAGATGATAATAATATTTATTGGATAGATCACAAATCATATGATATTTTGCCAAATTATTTAAAATATTTTGATATTTGTATGATACCTTTTAAATTAACAGAAATGATAAAGGGCTGTGATCCTATAAAATTTTATGAATATCTAGCTGCAGGAAAGCCGATAATAACAACAAAGATGGATCCTATAGTGAAATATGAAAATGTATGTCATTTTATAAATCATAATAATTATGGGAAAATTATTGATAGTATAAAAATAAAGAATAAAATTGAAGATAGGTTACAAGTTGCTAAAAATAACAGTTGGGATATTAAAGCGAAATACATAATAGACAATCTATTTGAAAATATAGATTTTACTGTACTATATCCACAATATATAAGATGGGATAAGATGTACCAAAGGCCACAACAAATGATGAAGGCATTATCAAAAATAAAAGGTGTGAGATCAGTATTTATAGATTATAGTATAAATAATGACAAAGTAATAGATAAGAATCTTGTTTTAACTCCGACATATAAATCGGCAAAAAAATATTTGAAAGGCAAAATTATTGTATATTTTAACAATCCTAAACTAATAAATGATATCAGTTCATATAAGTATGATATTAGTATATTTGAGCTTGTTGATAAACCAGTTGATGAATTTAGTAATTGGCAAAAAGATTTAAATTGTGCACTTAAAAATTCCAATTATATTTTCTTAACATCACCTGAATTAAAAATATATCCAAAAAAATTTAATTTACCATATTCAATATTACCTAATGGAGCAGATTATGAACATTTTTACAAAGCAAAAGATAAACTTCAAAAACCAAGAGATTTTCCTAATACATATAAATATATTATCGGCTATTATGGAGCACATGCCACATGGGTTGATTGGGATTTAATTAAGAAAATAGCAGATATTAGCAGAATACATGTAGTTATGATAGGTAAAATGAAACAGATTTATGATTATTCATTTGAACATAATAATATAACATGGCTACCTATAAAACCATATCAAGAATTACCAAATTATTTAAGTTGGTTTGATATTTGTATGATACCTTTCAAATTAACTGATATGATTAAGGCATGTGATCCTATAAAATTGTATGAATTTTCTGCTGCAGGAAAACCTGTTGTTGCTACAAATATGGAAGAGTTGCAAAAATTTGATGATGTGTGCTATTTTATGAACCATCAGAATTATAAAAAAATAATACAAAAAGCTATATCAGAAAAGGATGATCCTAATCTGATACTTAAACGTCAAGATATGGCAAAAAATAATACATGGAGTAGCAGAGCTGATACTCTTATACGAACAATAAAATAATTATTTTAGCAAGTGATCTAATTCTAATTCTTTTACTGCTTTTTCAAAATCATAATAATTATTAATCTTATCAATATGATGAGTAACTTTATCTTGCTTGAATAGAAAATCTTGTTTTCCTAATATATTGTAATCAATATCTAAATTGATATTCATCTCTTTTAATTTTGATGAAATAAGTTCTAATTTTGATTTACCTGTTGCAAACCCTTGTAATTCATCATAATCAAATATTACATAATCTTTTCCTTTTAATAATTTAAACATATCACTATACATCTTTTTCATCCTATTACAATAATTTTTAAAGTTTTGGATATCTATATCCAATTTAATATCAGTCGTATCTACTTTACTCCATTTATTAACAATATATGCTTTTTTATTTGATATATATGCATCAATTAGATTTCTTTTGACTATTATAAATTTTGCATTGTTGAAATTTACAATACTATTTTTTACATTATTTTGTTGATTTAATAGATATGGTATCTGAATTTTTGAACATATATATTTGTCTGGTACACTATTATTAATAAATTTTAGATATTTGTATGGGTTATTAAGGGCAAATTCCTTATACTCTTCTGATAGTATTCCTAACTTTTTATCACCGTCAAATGTTCTTAACACTGCTTCTGGAATAGTAAATATTTCACCATAATCACATAACACTTTAACATCTTTAAAGCAATCTATTAACTGCATAAGGTATGAACTACCTGTTCTAGCTACAAATAATGTAAATATATTTTGTGGCATTATATATATTCCTATATATTATTTTCAAGTATTCCTTTTCACAATTAAGTAGTATTTATATAATAATTCAGCATCAGATAATAAAAATATAATAGCAGATATGACACATACTATCACAAAATATATATCCTCCTATGTATCATTTTGGAGTATATCTGATAATATAAATAAACAGTTTATTCTCACTTGTGTGCATATTCATGAAATGTTTTGGCATTATACAATCTGTTATATGATGAATCATATATTAGATAATTATCATGTTTGTTTGACAATGGATACTTTTTTTTATTAATATAATAATTCCAAAATGAATAATCATACTCTTTTGGATTAATTATATACATACAATCTTCATCCATATCCATGGATCTATAAATATTTCCATCAATCGTTTCATAATTTCCTGTTTTATAGTCTCCTACATTAGGTTTTTCTCTATTTAATATACTTATAATCCTATATTTTCTATCAGTAACTATATCTAATAAGTTATCCGTAAATATAGGATTATCTCCATCATATATAAATTGTAAAGTATCACTAATAATACTTTCAGGTACCAAGGATAAACCTTTATTTTGTGCATTTATATAGTAACTATTTGAACATATACTTGCAATTCCTATTTGCATACTATCTTTTTGTATGGCCAATATATCGTTTTCTTTCAGGAAAATAACAGGAATATTATTTCTAAATCTTTCAGTATATACACATTCTGTATCAAAACAAAATATTGTTAACATACACTTTTTTTGGTATGATATATGCATATAAATTTTATTATTTATTCTGATGCAATTCATTTTAGTATAATATGTATAATATTTGGCTAATAATATCTAATATTGTATGTATCAATTTTTTGTGTATTATTTCATCTTTATTATATATACTATAATATTATATCATCATACATGGCTAATACAAATACAAATATAGAAACAGATATAAATGAAAATTCGAAAATTGTAGTATTAGGAAATGGTCCGTCGTTAAGAAATTTTGATTTTACAAGACTATCAGATATTAATACTATAGGATGTAATGCGGCATATAGATATTGGGATAAAATAAATTGGTATCCTGATTATTACTGTTGTATGGATATAAAACTAATAGATACACATCATAAACAAATAAAAGATTTATTATTAGATGGAAAAGTTAAAAAGATATTTGTAAGGAATAATATCTTTTCATATCATCCTGAACTTGTACATAATGATAATGTTCACACATTAGAAAATTTACAGGGAAAATGCAAATATATATCAAGTTGCTTTCCTCATATAACAACTGGACCTTTTTGTATAAGATATGCAATGCATTTGGGATATAAAAATATATATATATTAGGGATTGACTGTAAATATATTAACATATTACCAGAAGCTGAATCAACCGGTGGTGTTGGCCTTAAAATAATTAAAAAAGTTAAAGATAATCCTAATTATTTTTTTGATGATTATCAACAAGTAGGAGATACATATCATATAGCAAATCCATCAGGAGATCTTCATGGAACTACTATAATGAACTTGAAGAAGGATATAGATATTAAAAAGTTAACCGATATTAAAATATTTAATTGCAATAAAGAATCTTTTATTTTTGATCATAATATATTTCCATATATGGATATTGATAAGGTTGTATGTTAGTTAATAATGAATATATTATAATATTGATAATATAGTATAATATAATGAAAGTATGTGCAATAATCCCTATAAAACACCAATCATCCCGAATTACAGGAAAAAATTTTAAATTATTTGATAATAGACCTTTATATCACCACATATTAAATACATTATCAAAATCAAAACATATTAACAGAATAATTGTAAATACTGATAGTAATTTGTTAAAAGAATCTCTAGTGGATAAATATCCAACCATAGAAATATATGACCGACCATCCTATTTATTAGGAGATGATATATCAGTAAATTTTTTATTATTAGATACTATTAACTCATTGCAACTAGATGCAGATATTTATTTGCAGACTCATGTTACAAATCCTTTATTAAAAATACAAACTATTGATAAGGCTATTGAACAATTTGCAGATAATATTAACACAAATGATAGCTTGTTTTCTGTTAAGACTTTATATACTAGATTATATGATAAAGATGGCAAAGATATGAATCATAATAGATTTACGCTAATACCTACACAAAATTTAGATCCTATATATGAAGAAAATTCATGTATATATTTATTTACAAAGGATACGATAACAACATATAATGCTAGAATAGGTAAAAATCCTATTTTATTTAAAATGTCTGATATTGAATCTCAAGATATTGATTGGCCTTGTGATTTTGTATTAGCAGAAACATTATTTAAAATGCAAAAAAAGAAAATTTTAATTACATGCCCGCCTATGATAAATAGGATTGATAAATATAATTATTTATTTGAAAAATATGATCTTGAATATGTAATACCTGAACTAGTACAAACTTTACCTGAAGATGAACTAATTGATATTTTGCCGCAATATGATGGTTGGATAATAGGTGATGATATAGCAAATGAAACTGTTTTAACTGCTGGGAAAAATGGAAAACTTAAGGCATGTGTTAAATGGGGTGTTGGAACTGATAATATTGATTTTGATGTGTGCGAAAAATTAGGTATACCTGTATCTAATACACCTAATATGTTTGGTAATGAAGTTGCAGATATAGCTATAGGATATTTAATAGGGTTAGCAAGAGATACATTTTATATTAATGATAAAGTCAAAGATGGATTTTGGCCTAAACCTTGTGGTATGTCTTTATCAAATAAAAAAGTTGCAGTTATCGGATTTGGAGATATAGGCAAAAATATATGCAAAAGATTACAAGGGTTTGATATTAATGTTTTTGTATCTGATCCTGCATTTACACAAGAAGATAGTATGTATGGAGTTACAATAACTGACTTGAATACTGCTCTTACTAGGGCAGATTTTATTATTGTGGCATGCTCACTCAATAAACATACTTTTCATTTGTTAAACTATGAAAATATTAAATTATCAAACAAAAATGTAAGAATAATAAATGTAAGTAGAGGCTCAGTAATAAAAGAAAGTGATATTGTTAAACTATTAGATAGTGGCCATATATATGGTGTTGCATTTGATGTTTTTGAGGAAGAGCCTGTTAGTTTGTCTAATCCTTTGTTCAATTATAATACAAACATATTCGGTACTCATAATAGTTCCAATACATCTGAAGCAGTAGATAGAACAAGTATCAAGGCTATTAATACTATATACCAGTATCTAACTAGTAGCTTAGGTTAGTTGTAATTTTCTAATAATTCAATTATTTCAGTATATTTGATACTATTAGCACAATCTAGTGCTGTATCATTATGATTATCTTGTATATTAATATCAATATCCTTGTGCTCCAATAATAGTTTAACTATTTTAGAAGAAGCCATATTTACTGCACAAATTAATGCTGTTCTTCCGATATAACACTGTATATTAATGTCTATATCTGGCCTTTTTAATAATAATTTAATTATATCATAATTACGGTTATAAGATGCACACATTAATGCTGTATTACCACTATAACTCTGTATATTAACATCAATATCTTCTCTTTCTAGCAATAGTTTAGTTGCTTCAGGAAAAATTTTCCATAATGCATACATTAGTGCTGTATCACCGCGATAATCCTGCATATTAACATCGATATCTTTCCTATTTAATAGGAATTTGACCTTATCATAGTTAAGCTTATCAATTGCATGTATCAATGCTGTAGAACCACGATTATCCTGCATATTAACATTGATATATTCCCTTTTCAATAATAATTTAAATGCATCATAATTATCCTTATCAATTGTATGCATTAACGCTGTCCAGCCGTCATTATCCTGTATATTGACATTAATATCTTTCTGTCTTAATAATAGTTCAACTGTGCAGGAAAAAATACTCCTAGTTGCATAAAATAGTGCTGTACAACCATCATTATCCTGTATATTAACATTTATATCTGGTTTTTTTAATAGTTGTTTGGTTAGACCGTAATTATCATCAGCAGCATATATTAATGCTGTATTGCCATTATTATCCTGTATATTAACATCAATGCCTTCTTTTCCTAACAATAATTTAGAAATATATGTGTAATCAGAAGATACTGAAAGTATTAGTAATGTGTCACCATTACTGTTTTTCTTGTTAACATTTTCTATTGGTAATCTATCTATAAGATTTTCTATTATTCCTTTATCATCCTGTGCAAAAATTTTATGTTTATTAATTTTTTCAAATAATTGGTCAATTATGGGTTTATCATAAAATACCTTTGACATATTAATGTGTGATATGTATGTGAGTATGTATATTAGTATATTGATATATTAGCAGATATGTTAGTATATCATTTATAAATCAATTTTTTATTATTTATCTGGATAATGATGCGGTAATATTTTCCATAATATTAAAATTAATACCATAAAATTTCCTCATAGAAAAAGTTAACAGAGTTTCTGGAAATATAATTTCTTTCCCATATTTTCTTACACTTAAATCCTCATTTTTAATCTTATCCAACACATCAAAAAAACTACAATATTTTTTAATAACATTTCTATATCCAAGGGCATAAGAATCAGGATATCCTATTTTCACTATATTCTCACATTTCCTACCACTAAAATTATGAATACGGTACCCTATAGGATAAACAGGATTAATAACATTAATAACATTATTCTTAATATTCATATCATCCAATGTTAATTGTTTATTGTATAACATATCAAACCGCTGTCTGATAGCTATATCATATTTAATTCCAATCTGTTCCTCATATTCTTCCATAATATCAAATGCCTTTTTTACTGTATAAAATTGGGAATACAAACAACCAAATATCCTATTATAATCTGTTGTTTCATATTTATTTGCAAAATTTACTACCTTATCCCATATACTACTCCTGAAATTATTCTGGTCCAGTATCAAACTCTTCTTAGGATTATATATTTTAATCAGGTTTGACTGGTCAAATTTATCATGCGATAAATAATCTGATTTTGTTGTCTTATCTCCTCCATTATATTTTTTGAAAGTTTTATATAATCCCCTTATATCCCATGTACATATGAAAATATCAACAATATCTCCTTGTAATCTTACAGGATCTATGAATTTATCAAATAAATTTTTATAATTTGTTTCATAATTCCTTACTAATCCTGTTAAAAGTACAGCTATTCTGACCATAAGTATATACTGTATGTGTATATTATGTATATGTATAATATACACATGGAATTGGCACAAGAATTTGATAAATTAATACATGATAAATATAGTGATAAAATACCACCTCATCGCATAATATTTGATTATTTTATAAAATTTATTAATAATAAAAATATTAATTATGTAATCATACGAGGTTTTCAAAAATTACCATTATTGCCCGATACTGATCTAGATATTATGGTAGAAAAAAAGAATTTCCAAAAGTTATGCTCTCTACTAAAATGTAGTAAGTATTTTAGTGACCGTGCTCCCGGACATATGCTTATAGATAATATGAAATGTATCTACCACCCATTTTTTACAGTTGGGCAAAAAGACAACTCCATCCCAAATGGTTGTTTCAGGTTAGACATACATAATGCCTTTTGCTTTTTCTATAAAAATAAAGTTGTACTTCCTCAACAGATTGAAAATATCATATATGATACAAAAATAATGTACAAACAATTATATTACATACCAAATAATCAGTGGGAATTTATATTATTATTATACAGAATCGTATTTGATTTAGGTGGTCGCATAAGAGACAAACATATAAATAGGTTAAAATATCTACAAAAACAACTAATATTTAATTATGGAGCTATAAAATACTGCTTAAATATGATTAAGAAACATAATACAAATATTTTTAATTTATTATCAAAATTTATTGATACCAATTTGCCTCCTATTGATAATACAGAATATCATGCATTTATATTTTGGACTGATAAAGCAGTAAATATGTTCAAAGATGAAATTAAAAAAACACATATGACAATTATTGATAATACGAATATAGATATTAAAGATAAGAATGAAAGACATAATAAAGTAAATCAGATATATGAAATAGAATTCTCAAAAGATAATATAAGAGTAACATCTAATGAACCTATAAGATTGTATATTATTAGAGATACTAAGCCGATATATGATACAAGAGTAACAGCTGGTCTTAAGATAACTAAAATAGTTAATAAAAATGTATTTAATTTGAAACGTATACTTAGAGAAAAATATTTCCCTACAGATGTGCATTCTTCAGATGAAGTTAACGAGGCCAATAAGATATTTATGGCATTTAATCAGTTAAATTATCTGAACAAGTCAGTATATGTACCTTTAAAATATACAAGAGGAGTTGTATGGAAAACTCCACAGCCAAACAGATCATATGAATTAAGAAATATAACTGATACACCACATTACAAATATATTACAGATAATAAGAAAGAATATATAGAATATGTAAATAATATAGACAAAGTTCATTCTAATTTGGATAATTTTAAAGAATTAATTGTAAATTTTGATCCTATAAGATGTTTTAGTAAAGATGATATTCCAACAGCTGCAATCCTTGACAATGGTATATATCTTATATACGATGGCCTTCACAGAATATCTTTATTAGAATATTTTGGATATACTGTAGCAAAGTTCAATATTATAAATCCTATACAAAGGGATAATAGTGTATATGGTAAATTACAACCTATATCTATAGCACAAATTTGATTGTTTTTGAATAAGGAAATATAAATATGTTATTATATCAATTATAACTATATGACTGATATAAGATTGATAGTATTTGATTTAGATGGTGTATTAGTTGATTCTAGACCGTTACACTATTATGCATTAAATGATGCACTTTCTGAAATTGATCCAAAGTATATAATATCACATGATGAACATATAGCAAAATATGATGGAAATACTACAACAACAAAATTAAAAATGTTAGTAAAGGATAAAAATTTACCGGATGATAAGGATCTCCATAATAAGATATGGCAATTAAAACAGATAAAAACAAGAGATCATATAAACAGATTAAATCCTGATAGCAGGATTATTGAAATTTTAAAAAAATTAAAAAATGATGGTTATACATTATATTGTGCAAGTAATTCCATTTGGAATACTGTTAAAACCATGCTTCTTAAAAAAGGATTTTTAGAATACTTTGATTATTTTATATCAAATGAAGATGTTAAATATCCAAAACCTGATCCTGAAATTTATTTGAAATGTATACAAAGGAAAAATATTAGCCCTACACAAACATTAATTATAGAGGATTCTCCCATAGGTATTACTGCAGCAAATAGATCAGGATGTAATGTATTGCCAGTATCTGACACATCTGGTGTTACATATGATAATATTATTAATAAGATTAATGAATGTAACAGGTATAATAAAAATATTACTGATATTAGATTAAGCAGAAATATAAATATAGTGATTCCTATGGCAGGGTTAGGATCTAGATTTAGTAAAGTTGGATATACTTTTCCAAAACCATTAATTGATGTAAATGGAAAGCCTATGATACAATTGGTAGTTGAAAATCTGAATATTAATGGTAATTACATATTTATAGTACAAAGAGAACATTGCCAAAAATACTGCTTGAAATATCTACTTAATCTTATTGCCCCTAATTGTAAAATTATTGAACTAGACGGAGTTACTGATGGAGCAGCCAGATCTGTGTTAAAAGCTAAAAATTTTATAGATAATGATATACCTTTACTTATTGCCAATTCTGACCAATATTTAGAATGGAATTCTGATGATTTTATATATTCAATGCTTTCAGATGGTATAGATGGTGGTATATCTACATTTTATAGTACACATCCAAAATGGAGTTATGCTAAATTAGATAATGATGGATATGTTACTCAAGTACAAGAAAAAGTACCTATAAGTGAGCACGCGACTACCGGGATTTATTTTTGGACTAGAGGCTCTGATTATGTAAAATATGCAGAACAGATGATTAATAATAATATTAAAGTTAAGAATGAATTTTATGTGTGTCCTGTTTATAATGAAGCTATAAAAGATGGCAAGAAGATAAAAATTAAAGATTGTTACAAAATGTGGGGGATAGGTACTCCTGAAGATCTGTCAGCTTATATGGCTCACCATAAATAAAATTGAAAATTTGTTAATTTGTTGTGTGGATATAATAATAATAGGTTTATTATCATCATATATAATGGCAAAGGTGTTTAAAGATATTGATTTTTATTATGAATTGTCTTTTATATTGGGAAAGGATAATTTAACATCTGATGATATGGAAAATGCAAAACGTTTTATAGATGGTATAGATGATAATCATATCAATTATAGTATGAAACGGTATGCTAATAAAATATCATATAATGAGCCTTATATAAAATCCCAATCATTAATACATTTTGCAATATCTCAAAATCATAAAGATATTGTTGAATATATGATTAATGATAAAAGGGTAAATAAAGACAAATATTATGAAGAATATTCTTTGATATTTACACCACTAACTTATGCTATATACTTGAAATATTACAAAATAGCTGATATGTTTTTAGATAGTTGTACAGATATCCCAAAGGCTATAAATGAAATTATAAATACATATATTAAAGCTGTTACTAATATTGGCAAAATATATACTGGCGGTAAATTAATAGATTTTGCCAAACACACAATTACATATATTAGTAGTCGATGGCAATATTTTCTTGCCAATATAGATTATGCAACTAAATGTATAATATGTGATAGTATGAATGATAATATATGTACATATGACTGTCAAAAAAAATATATTAGACAACTATATGATTTACTAATTGCTCAAAATTAGCAATATATAATATTATTTCTAACCTTCCATGTGAAAGATCCTAGGTTATATTTTTTTATCCTTACTGATCCAAAGTATATATTGTTATATTTTTCACATAATATTCTTAACTTATCCATAATGCCAATATCTTTTTTATTAGTAAATCTATACAGAGTTATATGGGAAGT
>Ga0209475_10001823_pt1 | contig 24275 bp, 33 predicted proteins | sample tdDd471_FD_187128 | JGI IMG/M metagenome (GOLD analysis project Ga0209475, IMG submission 187128) | Marine sediment microbial communities from the Atlantic coast under amendment with organic carbon and nitrate - tdDd47.1 (SPAdes)... | ecosystem: Environmental > Aquatic > Marine > Coastal >... | reverse complement strand
TAACTTGAGCAGCTCCTGTGTTATAAAACCTCAAATCATCACTAGACAAATACTGAATCCATTTGTTAGTACCGTTAGCAATACTGAATTTTAAATGATCTGTGGCTGTTGTAATTTCAACTCCACCCACTACTTCTAATTTAGCTCCTGGACTAGTTGTTCCAATTCCTACGTTCTGTGAACTATCGATAGTCATAGCTGTTGCAGTATTAACAATGAACCTCATTGAGTTATCATCGTGTTTATAATCAATATATCCTACATCAATATCAGCATCGTCACCAAACTCAATACGTGATAATACTGCCGCACCTGTCGCTTTAATATTAATAATTGATGATACTGCTGTAGCTACTTGCAAAGTTCTACCTGGACTAGTCGTACCGATTCCTACTCTGTTGTTAACCTTGTCTACAACCAGTGTGTTAGTATCTACCACTAATCCAGTAGATGCAATATCACCAGTGTTAATGTCGTACGCTGCTGTCTGTAACGCTCCACGAATCTGATTACTGTCAGTATCAAGGAACTTCTTTATATCATAAGTTGTACTTGTTTTATCTTTTTCTTTAATGTTAATGTTTGCCATGTATCATCACGCTCTCTAATCCTAGCTAATTAAGCTCGGTCCCATTCCAGATCTATCTTTACCTTCGTTACACGAATCTCGTCATCGCTAACTCTAGTAACCCTATACTTTAACTGGTTCTGGAACAACCAACCACCTAAATCAAAATCAAACTCATAATCAAACCCTGTACCACCACCAACGAAGTTACCTAAGCTAGCGTACAGATCAGCATCCAAGTCAGCGTCCAGGTCGGAACCACTATACTCACGCATGAACACTCGGACATTATTGTTAATAGCAATCCACTCATTACCATTATAGATCTCAATATCAATACCGTCAATAGCATCACTGCCATCAACGTACTCAGCATTAACATTAACTGTTACGCTTCTAAAGTTACGGTTATATTCATATGCGAGTACTTTACTTTGTAGCACCTTCCGATTACCGTTAGGATCTCGATATAATCTAACATATCCATTAGTGGAATCGTACTCTGCTGCGTTGGTAACTGTATCGTCAATGTCATAGTCATTATAAAATGGCTCAAAGAACTTACCGAACGGAATTATGACCGCAACCTCAACACTGTCTTTAACTACACGAGTAATCTTATTCCATACCCTTAGCTTCTCACGATCTACTAACGGAACTAAGTCTACGTCGTTATCAGTATTGGCGAAGTTCTGTTTAGTGCTTGTCGCAGCATCAATTTGTTCTTGTAAGCTTACCATTATCTCTCTCTAAATATCTTGTATGAATATGATCTGAGAATCAATCTCGATCACTGTTGTTGCACCTAGCTCCTCTTCAGGAAAGGCTACACGTAAAGCTGCGTTAGTAGAGTTATTAGCAACCCACTCACGTGCTGTACTACCGCTACCGTCACCAGAATCAGTAGTATAGCTTAGCTTTATTCCTTTATTGAACTTAGTCTTAACCAAAGTCTCAACAGTACCAGCGATAGCTCCACCTAGTCCAGTGTTAGCCTCAGTAACATCAGTACCGTCGTTACCCATTTGACCATCGTCAATCTCATCGTGAATCAGGTCACGCCATTCGTTTATTCCTTGCTCTAATAACATTTATATCAACTCGTTTGTATTATACAAATCATACTCCACGTCCATGAACGTCGTCCATGATGTGGCGTCAATCTGGTGTCTAATCTTAGTAACTACCAGTGTGTAGTACGTACCGCCATTATTAGCTAGAGCACTCTCCGGTCGTTTGAATAGTATTTTAGTACCTTTTCGGTACCATTTAATTGCTTCACTTCCTGAACTAAGTTTAGTGAACCTCTGACCACGTACTGTGAACGTACCAGTTAAAGTGTTCTCTTTCTGTCTTAATGATAATGATTCAGCTATACGATAACATTGTAACCTGTCTGCTGTACGGAAGTAAGTATTGAAGTCAGTTCTGCTAGCAATAGTATATGTAACTCCTGTGCCGAAAGTAGTTGTAAAGTCCCAGTCTGCACCGGTGGAAGTCCATCCACCAATTCCATCAGCACCTTCCCATCCATCATCAACTTGTCTAATTACAGGATCTGTCTTAATACAGTAGTTCATCATCTTCTTACCAACATTAGTCATTGGAATCATTGTCTCCTTCAGACTATCGCTGCTAGTACGTTCATTAAACCAATGACCGATAACATCAGTACCTGCAACTCTATTAGCACCACCATTAAACGCGATATGATTAAACTTCTCCTCATCCTTAGCACCTAACTTCCAAGCGTAAATGTGTTTCCAGTCCTCGTCATTATCCCAAATAAAGTCAACAGCGCCGTACACAACTATGCTGTCACCAGCAAGTATACCATCTGATTCTGCATTACTTGATAATGTATAGTCATTACCTGCAATGGCAGTTATGGTGTACTTCCTTGAGTATGTTAAACCATTACGTACAAAACTAATCTTAACTAGCTTACCTAGGTTACCTGAATCTCCGCTACCTACTGTTATCACGCTACCGCTAATACTAGAGATAGTATCAGTGTCAACCACGTTAGGTGCTGCAGCATAATACCAGTTAATTACATATTGGTTAGTAGCGCTATCCCATGTGATAACATCAATCATGTCACGTAGTATAGGTGGAGTTCTAGTAACGATCTCGTCGCTAGTGTTACAAGCAGCAATACTGCTAGCTTCCTGTATTAGCTTATATACTGGCATGAACGCCTCACCAATATCAATTATTGGGAATGCTTGCGTTGCACCGCTACCCATGTCTCTCAACATCTGTATCCCTGATGTGTAGTCGTTTCCTACATCAGTAACACGCGTTGCTTTAACTTGAGTGCTATCCTGGCCTTGCATACGCTCAGACTTAGAAGTACGCTGTATCGCGTCGTATATAGCTTGTGGGCTACTCCAACCTATACGGTAAGAAGCCCAACCGCCACCGCTAGGTGATGCGATCGTTGTATGCGTAGTACAGGTAGTAGCTGTATTACCTGTAATTAAATAATTGTAAACATTACCACTGTTATCAACCAGCTCTAATGTGTAATAATAAAGTCCCTGCTCGTAGTTACTATTGGCAGTACCAGTCTTAAAGCTAGCACCACTATCAGTAAACGTAGTTCCGGTAGCTGAAGTAGGAGTACCATTATATAATGTACCGTACACCTTACTAATAACCTTATTCACTACCTTATACTGTAGGCTAACAGCGGATATAGTAACTACCTCATCAGGCTCAGATACGTCCCAGTTAGTAACAGAATAAGTCTTAAGTAGATCGTCCTGGCTATTAGTATTAATACTAGTAGGACCATCCACGTACTTAACGTAAATCCGTAGTATTGAATCAGTTTTAAGTTGTGAGCTACCATCAGCTTGCTGTACAAAGAACGGAGCTAGCACGCCAGTATTAGTCATTGTATCTCGTATCAGCTTGAACTGCAGATCAACCTTATCATTCTGGATGTTAAGCGATTCGTTAGCAGTATGACTAGTGACATAATTAGTAATGTCAACTGATGTACCCTGGTCATTAGCAGGCACCCATACTATCCTATAATCAACACAATCTATACTAGCATATCCCATCTTAAATCTGACTCTCTTGTTGCTCGTTCTCTAGCACGTAACCACTAACTGATACACGTACTTGGTAGCTATCAGCAACCTCTTTAACGTCCACGTTCTCAATCACTACTGGTATTGCGCAAGGGCTATATCCTCCTATAGAGCCGCCCATAGCGACAGAGTAATGATAAGTACCGTAAGTAGTAGATTGATAACCTGCGGTACTTGAACTTGTATTGAAGTCCCACAAACTGTCATACAAACTACGTAGTTGAGACGTGAAAAAATCCGGTTCTTGTCCGAACCGTAATAAACTTGAATCGTTATCATTTGGCATCCAAAATAACATTATAATTGTTCTTGACCTTGACCAGCTCATCAAGTAACTGATTGAGTTAATGTCACGGTCAGTAATCTTATTACTAGAATCAACAAACTCTTTACGGTTATACATTGCTTCCATACTGAACGGTATTGGTTTCTTACTACCTTTACTAACCCTAGTACTTCTACCTGCTATACCAGACTTAGTATCCATGTTGTTACCGGTATTAAAGCTAAGGCTGAATGGTTTTAAGTTTAGTAAGTTATAGTCTCCACCTGGGTTTAATGTACCATCAGGACTAGCAATACTGCTAGTGAATACTCCTGATTCTGTTGTGATCTTTACTGATCCTGTGTCTTTCATTGCTAAATATCCCATTGTAATTACCCTTGTGTTGTGGTATTGAAGCTACCATTGCCTGAAAAAACTGATGATTGATTGTTGTTTGCAGGGTTTACAGACATTATACTATTACGCTCTCTCAATAAGCTGTTTATAGTAGATTGTTTCTGTATTTGACTATCTAAATCATTATTCATGTTGCTAACTAAATCAACACTACGTATTAGTTCATTGTTTTGGTTACCAAATATACCTATGTCTTCATTTCTAAACTCACCTAAGTATGACCTAAAGTTAGCTAATCCAGTTTCAAGAACATTGTCTAGTAAGTTAAATGGCATATCAACATAGTTTAATATTGAATCAAAGAATCCTTGACCGAAATCTTCATCAATTAAACCAATATTAATTCCAGGTATTTTATTTGCTACATTAATCATACCGTTAACTAAATATATGAATCCACTTAATATTTGCCTCCATCCAGTAATAAAACTATCAACAATTGTATTCATTACCTTGAATAATGTTCTAACTAAAAACTCTCCAACCAGTACAGATAATTGTGTTAATGAAACCATTATATTCATCGCATGAGCTTTCAGTGCATCAATATCTCCTGAGAAAAGAGCAACCATAACTCCTACAGATGACTTCATAAGATCAATTAAAATACTGAATCCAGTAGATAAATATCCAAGTAAATCATCAAAGTCTTTACGCCATGTTAATGCTATGAACCCAACAGCTAAAGCAATCCACCCTAGTGCAGCTAAAATAGATGCACCTGCAGATGTTGCAAAAAATGCTGATACAGCCATCCATGCAGTTTTTATTCCAAGTATACCCTTCCAAAGTAAGTCAAGCATCATACCCATTTGCATAAGTGATCCAATGAATAACGAAATACTACCTAAAGCAAACAACCCAGCCATAGTGCCTAGTAATGCTTGGGCCGCCCACTCGTTCTCAGCAAAGAAGTCAGCCATAGTCTCTAAACCATCAGTAAGCCATTGTAGTCCATTGATGACTGCAGGGCTGTTCAGTGCATTAGCAATACTAAACTTAAGGAAGTTCCAGCTTGCATTAAGCTTCAGAACTCCTTTATTGAACTCGCTGTTCATACCAGTCATCTTCTTATAAGAATCAATGATGGATCTCAACGCTCCACCGAACACTCTTTGAAGCATCATACCAGCAAACAAGAATGTTAAGAAATTAAAATTAAAAGTCTTCTGTGATTTAGTTAATGATTTAAATTGTTTATCTAAATTAGTTATAGTGTTACCAGCAGTCTTACTTAACTCAACGAATTGTCTTTTTAGTTGAGCGACTACTCTGTTGTTTAACATACCTGCGTCAGCTAATCTATTGTAAGTTTTACCTACATCCATTAGACCTCTATTAGCGGCAGTGATGTCATTCAGATTAAACATAGCTCCAGTCATAGCTTTACTACTGCCAACAGATTTCTGCATGTTACTCTTCATCTGATCCATCTGTTTGTTAAGATTCCTAAATTCCACATCAATATATAATTTTGCGTCTACCATGATTTTACCTTAATAGTTGTTTTCCTTTCTTTGGGGTTGGTGTTTTATTACCTAATCCGTCATCTTTCTTACCATATTTCTGCTCCAAGTATCTCGGTAGCATACGCAAACGTTGAATTAACCATACGCCATTTGTGTGTCTATCAATAGCAATACCTGACTCCATTTCGTAAGTCATGATGGTATATGCAAGTGCACTGCCAAACTCTTCCATATCACGAGAGTTTGCCTCATGATGTAGTCGAGCAAATGCAGCTCTACGTTTCTCCTCCCTAGTAAGTTTCTTACCAGAAGGAGACTTTAGTTTTTTTTGATCTGATTTTCTTTAGCTTCAGCTATGTCCTTATCGTACTCAGCTTCAGACTTAATACCGAAACCAATCGTGAACGCTCGCTGTAATCTTTCCATGTTTTGAACTACGAACTTAGCTAATGTCTCTTTATCGCTAGACCACTTTGGATCTTTATCTAGGAAGTACTTATTGAAGTAGTTTCTGTATGTAGATTGTAATCTCATACCATCCTCATAAGTAAAGTCATCCTTCTTCTTACCAGCCATTGCTTTCGCTGGAATTTCTTGAAACTTTACAATGTCTTCTGCGTCGCAGTTTGAAAAGTCAATCTCGATGTGATCGTTTAGTTGTACTATGCTAATGCCTAATGCTTTATGTATATCTCCTTTAATCATATTCTTTCACCATACTTTAATCAATAATAATAATAATAAAAATTATTGGTACTCCTTGTACCAGATTACCACTCGGTATGTATCTGCAGCAGTCAAACTAGTTACATCAACTTGTAACGCTTCACTAACCTCATGTCTAACGTAGTTGTCAGGATCAGTAATTGTTCCAGCAGCTAAGTACATTGGCTCAACAGGTACCTGGTTAAACGTAGTATTAACGGTAACAGCAGTACTTGCACTACCTACGATGTATCTATCTACAATCGAAGGACTACCTGCATCGCTAGCATCACAATATATTTTGAAATCTGTGGCTGCGCTAGTAAGTATCTCAACACGAGCAATCTCACCCTTAATAATATCAGTATTAAATGATTCACTAGCTGCGGCTGCAGTAATAATTCCACTGTCATATTGTTTTAATATTGGCTTCATTTTTTCTTACCTGACTTCTTCTTAGCAGGCTTCTTAAGGATTGATTTAGCCTTATTCAGTACCTTAGCAGCTAAGCTAATGTCTTCTTTGTCAACCTTACCGTCGTTATTTAGATCTAAGTCTAACTCTTCTGGTTTAACCTTAACCTCTACTTTAGGCACTACAGCCTTCAATCTTGATGCAAATGATTCTGGTCTGTGAGACATTAAGTTAGAACCTAACTCGTCACTAACCTCAATCACGTCACCAGGTAAGTGTTTATTACCACCTAAATTTACTTCTTGTTTAATTATTAGTTTCATCTGATTTTACCCTCTTGGATTTTTTCTTTTTAATTATTTTTTCTAGTAATCGTAAGCTATCTTGGTGAGACATGTACACTTCCTCATGAAGCATTAGCTTGTCACCACGATGGTACTCCACGTTATTTAACTTCAACTTACGCTTAACAACTTCATACTCGTTCATTTAAACAAGCCTCCATTATCTTTTTCTTTCTGTAGCTCATTTCTAAGCTTCTTAATCTCTTCAGTCAATGCGTCCAGTGTTGGCTTGAACCTCTCAACGAACAGGTGATCATGTAAGATCTTACCCCATCGGTAATCGCCATGTCCTACAGGACACTTCGCTTGACAACTCTTAGTCCAGCTTAACATATGCTCGTGGTCATCCAACGGCACATTAGCTTTGAATACGAAATACTTAATATCATCAGTCATTCTTTTTCTACCTCATAAAATATAATAAAAAATGGGAATTACTTCCCTATGTATACATTAACCGTAACCGCATTACTTGCGTCAGGGTTTGATAATGTAATTGCGTCAACTCCGTTACTACCTGAACCACCAATCACGAATAACTTTCCGATTGGGATTGCATCAGTTCCACCGTTCACCTTTGCAGTAATATAACCGCTAGAAACATAAGTGGGAACAATAATAACAAGAGGAGAATCTGCATTAACCCCTCCGAAGCTAACGCTAACGTCAGATGCAGAGGCATCCAAACTAAGAGTTTGTAAAGTCCACTCTGACACGTTCTCCGAAACGGACAATGCCTTTGTAAATTCTTCTGTCGTACCATCTAGCACCTTTATATTTCCAACTACTTGTAATGTCTTAGCCATCTAAATCACCTAAATGTTTGCATCAGCATCATTAGCTTGATCTTTGATTACTTCAACACGCACGTCAGCACCCTTAACTTCAAACTCTACTGAAGCTTCACCACGTCCATCAGAACTTACTGAGTCCAGTAATCCAACATTAGTAATAATTACATTATTACAGATTACGAACTTAGCAATGTCGTCAGCAGAATCAGGATCAGATGTGTCGCTAGCCCAAGCAGCAGTAAACGCTACGTTCTCACTAAGCTCACTACCTAAGTTATATCTATATCTACCAGTAGGAGTATTAGCGCTAGAATCAGTAGCATACTTTAATCTTAATAGATCTTGTACTCCACCTCTAATTGTAACTGAGCCTGATAGGTTAGTTTGCGGATCTCTGTCAATACTTACGTTCTGTGAACCAGCACTATCAGATGAACCAAGGAAGTAGTTATCGTTAGTTTCTGTTCTAGGCATCTCAATACTAAAATCAGTAGCAATATGGTCTAGTCTATGGAATGCTTTCATAGTAAGTCCAAATGGAACGTCTAGTAATATGATTGTGTCTGCGCCAGCTACACCGTGATCAGTAGCTAAGTCTGTATCAGTAGTAATTGTACTTGCATCATTATCAGTAACTCTAGCGTACTTAAACTTACCATCAGCCTTCTTAACGATTACATAGTTACCTATTAAAGCGTCAGGAGTCATAGTTGTGTTAGTTGTAAGAGTGATTACAGTAGTTGTAATGCTTGCAATTGTGTCGTATGCTTGAGAATCAAAGCTCTGTGTAACGGATGTACCGTCCCAACCTAAGTCAACGATACTATATAGTACGCTGTTCTCAGTACAGTCGCCGTAGTAAGCTCCCCAGAACTTCTCCATATTATTGGCAGTGAACTGAGCGTTACTGAATGCAATTTTACTTCCATCTCTTACTAAGTCGCAAAATGATAAGAATACCTGTTTTGCTCTTATTCCTTTTCTTGGATCGAATGTCATGTTTTGTTTTACCTCATGTTAATTTATTTTAGTCCATACTTAGTTCTGTCACGTCCAATCAAATTCTTGAATGCTATTCCAAACATATCTCTATCAGGGCTACCTAGTGGAGCTGGAGATCCTGAACTACCTTTCCCACGAACCTTTAACCTGTTCGCTCCATAGTTTGGTATCTTCTTATCCACCCAAGCCCTTAAGCCAGGAGTACGATCAATGTCGAACCACTGATCTGCTTGGTAACCTTCTAGGTTAATCTTGAATGTGTGCTCAGTACCTGGGATAGGTTGAACACGATATTTTGTAGATCTACGATCTTTAATTGTAGTCGTAGCGCCAATGTCAGCCATACTAGGTACACTTGCACCACGATACTTTTCAGCAGTATTACTGATGTCTTTACGCACTCCTCTACTAATTTCATTTAGTTTTGGCACTAGTATCTGATCTCTTACTATGTTTTTCAACTTAGCAAGTGATCTCTCGTCAACCTTAAGTTGTGCCATTAATAGTCAACCTCAACGAAGTATGTCATCGTCCTAGCATGAACGTTCTGCTCATTAAGTTTGATGTTATTAGTGTCTTCGTCGTAGTCGCCAAATGTAAATTGTGTAAAGTTTGAAGGAATCATGACAGCATCAACACTATCTGATAGTGTGTCGACGTCAGCCTTCTTAGTATCGTAAATTGTGATTGTAAGTGGAGTTGAATCGTCATAGTGACTATTATCAAACAACTCTCTAGTCTTGTCCCGATTAGCAGGAGAAATTATTATTATTGGGTATCCAACAAAGTTAGTAGTAAGGTCTGGTAAAGTAGAAAAAATCCATTGTTTCCCTCGTGATTTAGGGTCTGCAACTTTAGTATTAATTACGGATCTAACATCGCTATATACATTAGCTCTAAATGTGGCTTTACTTATTGTCATACGTGACCTACGTTATTGTATAGACCTTACGTAGTCTATAACATATATAACGTAATGTACATATATAAAACTATCTATTAGTTCTTTGGCTTTAAAGTAATCTCTTTGATAACTCCGCCCATATTAGCCACGTTACCAATCTTATTACTGAACACTAATACAAATGTATTGCCATCAAATACAAACTCATAATGATCATCAGCAGTGTCATCAACAACAGTATCAACAGGTACATACAATCTCTGTTCACCGCCACGCACGTTCAAATCAAGTACCTGGCTATCTGTATTGTCAGAACTATTAACTACAATACCCTTAACGAACACTGAGCTGACATACACGTCATCCATACGATCACCGTATTCATTAGTAGTGAAGGAATACTTCCTTACCTCTAAGTCTACACCAAGTCCTAATGCAGTTCCATATGGACCTATAATGTCTGAGTTAAGCTTATCCCTAAGCTTCTCGAACGTCTTAGCTCTAATAACCATTATTACACCTGTATCGCATACTAAAGTTACCACAGTTAGTAGTAAACACTCTAAAGTTTCTGGCCTTCATCTTCTTTAGTAATGATAGAGTATGATTAATCTCTTCCTGTAGAACGTCAGTCTTGTACTTCATGCTAGCGTTAGACTTATCACTAATACGGATAACAGCAACTGATACGTTCTCAGTATCTGATGCAGCTTGACCTAGTCTACCCATTAAATGATGTTTCTCAACCAGTAGTCGAACTAACTGCTTGATGTAAGAAGGAATAGTTTCGTAACCTGCCTCGTAAGTAACCCTAAGTTGTTCATCCAACCAGTAGTAATCCTTAGTCTCAACCTTAGCAATGTTAGCTTTAGCAATACGATAGCTAGTGGAAGCGTAAGTAGTCCAACTCTCGTCCCACTTATCACCACCATTAACCTCGATACTAAATATCTTACTTAGCGGTCGGTTACGTAAAATAAACTCGTTGGTTTGACCATCAGGATAGATCAACTCGTTCTCTACCTTATGGAGATCCCAACGAGATTCAGTCAGTCTGTCAACCTCATCCTCGGACAACTTAATCCAGTGCTCTACCAACGACTGTTTAGGGTAGTCGGTATTATTAATACTAATATCTAATTGGTCCTCTATATCGGATAGGGTTACGTAACGTGACATTTAATTTTTACCTCATTTAGTTTGAGATACCTTTTCTGACTTTGGTTCTTCAGTACGACTTCGACCTGAAGGCTTTTGATCCTTAGGTACAAAGTCATATTGTTCTTTTAGCTTAGATAGTACTTCATCAACCAACTTAGACTTTTCGTTGTCTTTAGCGCCCTTCATTACTGGAATGTTGTTAACCTTAATTACTTCAAATATGTCTCCGTAATCATCCAATAATCTATCGGCAACATTACCGTTGATTGTGTTCTCTATACCAGCCATGAATCCAATGTTCATGAAAGTATCTGTTATCTTTGATTTTAAAGTTACCTTCTGCTGAATACCATCAGTCATAGGAAACCGTTGTCTTACCATTGGTACTTTCATACCGCTAGCCTTTAATCTTGAACTTAATATATTTTGTTTCTCTGCATAATCCATTTCAAATCACCGTTTCAATCAATAAACTTATCAGCTAATGACAATAATTCCATATCAAGTTTATTCTGTTTATTTAGTTTATTCAACTCGTCTTTGATAACTCCCATGGTAGCATCTCCAAGTTCAAATTCCTTAAGCTCTGAAGCTTTCTGGTCATCCCAAGATATTCTGCCATCTTTCTGAACAATATCATATTCTTTATGTTCTTCATCAGTGATACCAAGTTTAGTAATAAGTTCTCTCAGTAACCTTAGTGTTATTAAATTACCTTCTTTAGGTAATATTCTTAATATCATTAATCTGTCTTTTAAGTTCAATTCCATGTTTTCATCTCATAATAATAAATAATTAAAAAAAATAAAAAAATTAGGATCCTGTTACAATTGGTATATAACCATATAACGAACCGTTTACTTTTACACGTAATCCCGCTTTACCAGTTAATGCAGTAATATCTGAATCAACCATAGCACCTGAGGCAGCACCGCCAGCAGTACTAATTGATAGGAAAGCAACATCAGTTTCAATATCGTCATCACCAGTAGTGTTACCACCGATAACAGCTCTAAACATTGAAAGTTCAGTTAAACCATCAGGATCTGAAGCAGCACCATCAGCCCAAATCTCAGCTTGAACTGCTGATAATGTTCCGCCTTCCCATGCAGCATCGTCAGGGATGTGTAATGTGAATCTACCTGCTACACCTAATCCTGATAGTTCACCAGTAGTTGTACCAGCGAAGTTTAAGGATATATGTGCACCATGAGCAGTACCACAAGCAGCCTGAACAGTAGTGAATGCTCTTAAAGCCTCTCCACCGCCTCCTGCACCAGCTAAATATAATCGTGAATATCTCGCACGATTATCTCCTGATGTAGCAGTTGACTTAACATATTCTTGGAAAAACTTTGTATCAGCAACAGATGATGTCAAAGGTAATGCGCTTGTACCAGCTTTTACCAATGGACCTGCGGCTTCAACAATGTTAAGATTAGTTAAATCTAACTGAGCTTGTATACTTTTTCTCTTAAGTATTCCACCTAAATCGTAATCATATTTGTAGGTCATTTAACTCACCTACTGATTTACGATCAAAGCTTTTTTAAGTGATCCGTCTACTCCGGCTTCTAGTAATTTACAGAATCCGTTACCGTCAGCTTGAGTACCTAGAGCGTTAACCATCATGTCAGCCATTGGGTTCATGAATGTACCGATAGCTGAAGTATCTCCAGTCATTACGTCTACGTATCCTCCTATTTTAAATCTACCTTCTGCACCAGATGCTACAGCTTCTAAAGCTACACCAAATAGACCTAGTCTATCGTTGTCAGCAGGAGCGGCAGTAGCGCCAGTTGCAACAGCAATCTGTACTACTTTACCTGCAGCAATAGCAGCGTGAGCAGTAGCAGGTATAACATCAGAACCTGATTTAAGTCCTTCTGCAATTCTTACAATTATTGTTTTAGTCATCTTAATTTACCTCACTTAAGCTGATGTCATAATGATAACGCTGTCATTTCTTAATATTGAAACTCCAAACATTTCCCACCATGAAGCAGTGATTGTTCTGTCTCTCAATGTTTCTTGCTCGAAACCGAAAGTCATCATCTTTTTTGTTGCGTATACGAATGGTCGTCTACCTAATGCGATAGCCTTGTATACTGTGATTGAGTTCTCACTAGCAGTAGTAATTTGGTTACTCATCATAATAGGGATTCCTATGTATGATCCAATTTCTCCTGATCTGATTACTCTTCCGTCACCGTACTGAGAAGCGTTCACGAAGTTAGGTAGTTTTAACATATCTCCGTACTGTTCTGGATGAACTACAATACCTTGGCACTCTTTAGCTTGTGATTGAGCCATTGCAACTTTTAAATCTGCAACCATGTCAGTATTAAATGTGTCTGTTGAAGAGATTGTTCCTGATGCTTTACCGTTTGAGTAAATACCAGTACCAGATGAAGTTAGTAATTCTGTTACGATAACAGCATCTCTGTTTTCAATTGCTGATCCTACTGCGTTCTGTTTAATATCACTTAGTAAGTAATCGAATCCTTGAGCTAACTCTTCTTCAGTAATTTGTTTTGCATCTCCGTACGCATTAAATGTTAATGTTACTTGAGTGAAGCTTAACTCACTTACTGGTGTTGCAATCCCTTCTGTTAATAGACCCATACTGTATCCTGCGTTGAACTGGTAATTTACTTGTCTTCCTGGTTTGTTCAGGTGTCTAGTATCATTAACAGCAAATCGAGGGAATACTGCAGCATCATAAACATATTTTTCTAATTTATCATCCCATATAATAGGTGAAACGTAAGCAGCAGCAGTGCTACTTCGTGAAAAAATATTTTCTGTTATTGTCATTTTTTGTTTTCCTCTAGTTCTTGGTTCAAATCACTTAGTCTAAATCATGAAATTATTATTACGCGCCACCAACACGCCCATTAGCATAAAGAGCGTTCATAAACTCGTTCAATCTCTCTCCCTCTGTCTTCGCTACTTGTTCCTCTGGTTTGTTTCTGTAAGGACTGTCAGAGTTTGGAACTACAGCTTTACTTTCTGACATAAATTTGTCAATGTTAGCTAAACTGTTCTTCATCTCTTCCTTTTGTTTCTTTATCAGTTCCTCTTTCTCCCTTTCAGCTTTCGCTTCTACTTCTTTAAGTTGTTTCTCTAATGCTTGTAGTTGCTCTTTAGATGCTTCTTCCTTTTTACTGAATTTAGCCTCTATCATCTTCTCCATGTCAGATAACAACTGTGCCTTCTCTTTCTGTTGGTTACTTTCAATTTCCTTTACTATCTGGCTGTAACTATCTTCTTGCTGAGCTGGTGGTGGTGTTGTAGTTTGAGTATTAGTTTGTAATTCTGCAGACTGGTTCTCTACAGGTGGTTGAGTTGGAGGTAAATCACTCATCTTGCTTAGCCTCCGCAATTGCTTCTTCAACAATACTATTATCAATACCTCGACTCATCTCAGCGATGATCTTATCAGTACCTTTAATACGTTCTTCAAGTTGTGAAATGGCATCATTAAGTTCCATGTCTTTATACTTTAACTGAACGTCTTTGTATTGGCCAACTAAGTCGTGATATTCTTGCATGTTAGCGTAGCTGGGTTTACCTGTTTCATCTACACTATTGTTGTTATGCTCAAACGATCTTAGTTGTTTGATTAGCTCTAGTTCTTGTTTTTTTAGTTCAAGAACTTTAATGTCTTGTGTTTTAGTTTTTCTCACAGTTGCAATCATGTGTTTTGTTTCCTGTGGGGATCTAGTCTTGCTTTTTTCAGTCATTTAATTCACCTTATTATACAATAGCACTCATCGGAGCTAGTGTTTTGTTTGCTGGTTCATCAGTGATAGTCCAGTTTAACCTATCGGCATCAACGAACGTACCATCATCAGAAATCTCGCAGTTCTCAAACTCAGGACTTGCATACAGGTACTTACCTGTCTTGTGCAGCTTAAGATACTTATCGAACAGCTTGTGATCTTTATTTAGTTGGATCGTAGCATTAATCTTACCATCCTTGAAGTTGTAATTTAACATTTTATACAGCCCTTTAGTACCAGTATCAGTATTAATTACTGCACGTTTGTCTAAAGCGCCGTTTGCTTTGAAGTAAGTCTCGTGATCAACATCACCAATAGCAGAAATCTTGCCCTCATCACTTAATCGTTTTAACAAGTACTCTGATGCACGTTGATCTTCGTCATCCCATAAGTTGTTAGCGATTTCAATGTTGAAGAAATAATCTTTACTAAACCATCCACTCTTAACTGCAGTTAGTCTAGCTTTAGTATTCTTTTTAGCCCAACCACTATTAGTCTTCTTGAATCCTCTTTTAACAGCACCCATTGCGATCTTAGACGCAGCAGTAGGACCTAGTCCTCTTGATTTGGCTGACTTATAGTTAGATTCAAATATTGATTTTGCTTCTTTCGGTAGTTTGTTTAGTAATTCCATTGGCATTAGTTCACCTATTTTTTGTGTTTCAACCAGTTTTCAGCAGCATGTAATAATGGTGCTATAGCAATATAAACTGGATTATCAGCGTACACAACGGCAGCTCCAGCTAGTACAACATATAATGCACTAAACAAGAACTTCTTTGCAGTTTTTTTCCAATCGTAACTTATTTTTTTAACCATTCTTATAACCTTTATAACATATATAACGTACTATGTATATTTAAACGTTACTATTATAACCCAAATACGTAAGTAGCTAATCCGCCTATTAATGTAAATAGTATTGTAAATAACATGTGGACGTAGTTTCTCATACGACCATGACTATTAGTACAGTCTGTTTTGCACACCATACCCTCAAGCTTCTCATCAATCTTGTCTAGTTTAGTGTGTAGAGCTCCAATTAGCTCCTTTACTGAGTATGTTACATTTCCATTATGTTGCTTAAATTGCTGAATTTCATCGTCCATTAATTTCACCTTATATTGTCTATTTCTTTGTAGTTCCAACAACCACTTCCATCTTCGTTCCAAACACAATCAGCAATCTTACTATAATTCAGATTTTCATCTAAGTCGTCCATAACACTTATTATTGAAATTGATTCAGTATCAGTTTGAGCTACCAGCGTGCTACTGTATACGCTTAATGTAAATGTTGGATTAGCGTTTGCAATAGTACATTGGTATGAGACATTGCCCTCTACAGTAGTAGAGCTATTAATTGTCCCATAGCTTTTTAATGACTCTTGGTCACTACGGATAGTACATTCGTTCAGATCACTAGTTAAGTTACGCTTTACTGTATAACAATCGTAACCGTTACAAGTAAAGTTATATTCAATCAAGAAAAACTCACTTTGAACATTCTCAGTTAAATTAGTAATAATGTATGCTGAACTAATATCACCAAAAGTTACTGAAACGTTATGCGTGTTGCTAGCTGATAAACCTAAAGTATCGTTACAAGTTAATGTTAAGTTGTAATCACCTTGAGCATATACAGTCCAATCAATACTAACAGGGCTAGTTGTGTTAGTTCCTACAATAAAAGTAGTACCAGTAGAGTTAGTTAATGTAAGACCACATTCGTCTAAGTTATCGTTAGGATCAATAGCAGTATATGCTATAGTTCCAGCTGCACTAAATACTATTGAGTTATCAGTAGGAGTTATTATATCCACAATAGGCGGTACGTTACCTTGTGTTAAGTTTAAGTTTGTAACCTCAAATCCAGCCATTGATTCTGATAACACGTTAAGTGTTTCACCAGCAGGAACAACTAGCCATGCTGAAATGTTGTATGTATCAAGAGTATCAACATCAATTGATGTGACTAGCTTGCTAGTTCCAATGTCAGCATTATTTGCATAGTATCTACTTAAGTTTTTAGATAATGTAGTGATACCATTAGTAGCGTTCACATAAATGTAAGCAGTCTGCGAACCTGATGTTGATTGAGCTACCAAAGTAAATGATATCTCAACCTCGTCACCAGCTTGAACTAAATAGTTATCTTCTTGTAATAAATTGTAAGTTCCAGCAGTTAATGTCTGAGGTGTTGCAGGGGTTACGCTAGAGTTAAAGTTATTGAATCCTTTAATTTTACTACCATCACCATCAGCTGCAACAAATGATAATACTGATACTGTGTTACCAACTGTTTCAGTGTTATCATTTTTACAGTACACCATAAAGTCAACATCGCTTGAGTATGAAGTGTTCGCCCATGATTGTGTACCTGATGATTTAGTTTGACCTGTACCAGTGATAGCACTTGAATATTCTGCACTAGTCGTAACGCCATCAGTGACATAACATGTCGGTGTTGTAGCTCCAGTACCGTTAAACTTATGTCCTACGTCAACATATATTGAACCATTACCAGTAACAGGAACAGTAAAGTTTGCAACATTAACATACGTAGGTTGATTAGCAAAACTGAATGATGTAGTTTGTGTATTAATCTGTATTGAGCCACCACGTTCTGATTTATCAGTTAATGTGTGTACCTCGAAATTAGATAATGATATTGCACCATTACCAGTATCTCGTACTTGAATTACTCCAGTGTTTTCACCGATAGATCCTGTTTTGTTTGATAGTGGTATAGTAACTGCACCAATGTCAGATGTTGATTGTACTGTACGTAGTTTTGAATCAAATAAGTCATCACCATTCAACGAAAACTTCATATAAACGTCTGATGCTTGAGGTAATGTTTGTTTTTTAATGTTTAAGCTACCATGCGGATACAATGTATCGGCAGTAGTTAAATTAAACGTAGTGTTAAATATTGTAGTGTAAGTAGCTGAATCAAATATAATATCAGGAATGACAACATCAAAATGGTTAATCGCAGTATATTCAGGTATAGCCTCGCTATACTCTACGCTCACGTCAGCCATCTCAGCTGGGAAGTCGAAGAAATCACTATCGTAAGTAACCTTGTATTGGAAGTATTGATTATCATCCAAACTCATTGATTGAGTATCTGGAGTTACGTTTAATGGAGTATAAGTTTCGCCTGAGCATAAGGCGTCATTACATGATTTGACCTCAATGCTTTCAACTTTAGCACGCTGATGTTTATAGATATCTATAGCCTCAGCATCATCAATAGGTCCTCCTTTTAGAAAGGCTTCATCAATATTCCCTGACCAAGTATAAGCACCATATCTTGAGCCAATATACCATATTTTTCCGTCTGCGATAGTTCCACCTGTATAACTGTTATTATATACATTAACACCATTAACATAAACTCTAGTTTGATTATTATCTATATCAGCAGTCATCATTATATGGTGGTACTTGTAAGGAGGCATCACATAAACACCATTAGTGTTGTATGATGCACCATTCAAAAAGTACTCAATATAAGCTGACGGATGTAATCTAAATTCCCATCCTGATGCAGCTGTACCTAATGTTGAAAATGAGAACCTTGTACCAGTTTTATTATAATTATACCAACCACCTGTAGTGAAACCTGTTGTAAAATTATAACTAGGTGTTGTTTGAATGTAACCTGTTTCTGAATACCCTAAACCATAATGAATTACACCTTGATCCTGGTATGCAACTGAACTTCCAACTTCAGTGAATGAATTACTATTACCTGAGCTGTCTACTAAGTTAGTTACATTGTCTTCTTCAAAGTAAACTAATACAGAAGTTCCACTCATATCAACACCATAGTCTAAATATCCTGTCTCAATAGTTCCATTAGCTGGTAAATGACCTCCAGCAGTAATATTAAATGTGATGTTATCCCATGAACTTAATGTTGAACCATCAAATATTTCTGATTCATAATAACCATGTTTACTGTAATTATAGTACTCTATTATTTCTGGTAAACTTAAACTTCTATTGAATAAATATACTTCATCAACATCCATTGTTGCATATGTGGCTGTAATACCTCGACGCCCGATATAAAATGTCGAACCATCTGGATCAAATACGTCATCAACGCATCTAGTTTGATCTTCAACATCATACCCAAGACACATCGTCGTACCATTATATGAAAATGAAAACAAGTGCCATGTATCATAAGATACTGTGTTAAGCCCATAATAATAAGCGATACCATCTTCATTAGTGATACCTATTTGACCTACACTATTTATGAATGGTGAGAACTCGAATCCTGACTGTCCCCATCCAGCTAAGTATGACGTTAACCCATCTGTTGGTTTAGCCCACATAAGTAATGTGAACGGTGTTTGACCTGCACCTGGTAGTGTTGAACCATATGATTGAGATATACGTGCTGAGCTAGAACCAACAAGACCTATGGCGTCATCGTTAATACCTTGCTTACTATATACGCAATTAGTACATGTTGCATTATTTGGCGAGCCAGCGACATAGTTTTCTAATGTTCCTGATGCCTCATTAAGTTTATAATGAATAATTAAATCGCTACTATTCAACCATGAAGTCGTAGTACCTACATCGTCTAATGTCGCTACTGAGGACTTTACTCTATTGTCATCATATAATTGAGTTCTGTTATATGTACCGTTATTAAATCCAGTAGTGGATATGTTCCAGTATGGATCAATATAATATAATTTACCTAGGAATGGGAAGTATGAATCGAACTTACCTGACTTCTCATCAATATTAAAGTAACCTTCGATAGTCTTAGTATGATTGTCGTTACAAATAATACCAGTATCTAAATACTCTTGGTATGCTTCAGTTGGAGTATATCCAGTAAGGTTTAACCCAGTATCATTTTCGACATAAATATAAGAATCATAATCTGCAATGTTAGTGTAAGTAATCTCTAAGTTAGTACCAATATCATTTATATCAGTAGTGTTTACAACAGTAAAGTATACGCTAGATACATTGTAGCAAGCATCTTCCTGTAAGTAATCTTCTACAGTGAACTCAAAATCGCATCTACCTTTTACATTACACTCAATTGTCTCTGGCATAAAAGTAATCTTTAAACTGTCGTCCAATACTCCGACTGCATGTCCTTCGTTAAAGTTGGTAAAGTTTCCAACATGTATGTACTTCATACACCTCGAATTGGAGTTAGCACCCCAATCTCTAATGTCCCAACATCGTTGTGTTACATTGTCTACTGAGCATTGATAATTAAAAAAGCCATCAACTGGCTCCCATGTGCCGTAAACACCATCAACAACGCAAAGGTCGTATGAGTTTGTCATCATCCAATATGATCCTCCACCTGTAGCCATTACGATGATTAACAATGCACCTAATAATTTATATGATTCTTCCATTTTTAACCCATTAATAAGTATGTATATACGCCATCAGCGGACGCATCAATAATTGTGATTGTACAACTCCATAACGGAGTTTGTAAAGATTTACTTCTAGCATTACCTTGGTTGCCAGAACGTGATTGAAATTCAGATAATAATACATTAGTTTCTAAATCTCGTATTTCAATTTTAAAAGTCTCGTTACCACTTGGTCCCTCTACTGCAAGTATGCCAGTTTTAATAAAAACCTTCTCAACGGTAACTGAGCCAGTACCACCACTAACAGTAATCTCACCTTGTGTTCGCCTAAGTCCAGATTGGTATTCTGCAGCAAGCATAGTTACCATTTATTCACCTCTCTCCGCACTCACTCTAGCTAATATCATCGCAATGTTCTTACTTGGATATTGAACGTTTAGTATAACATTAAACTGAGGATTCCACCCAACAATTTCCTCTAGTTTTTTGTTTAAGTCGCTAATGGTTTTATACCTGTACTTGAACACTTGAGGATACATCATTTGGTACGACTACCCCCTGCGAAGTCTTGCTCAGTTGCTTTTCTGCTTGGCTGTTGATTATCATTCTTATCCAGTTTTAACCCTGGAGAAGCCTGATCTTCCATAACATCCAACTCTTCAAGCAAATCAGTAGGTATATCCATACCGTTCTCTACTAACCATTTATTCAATTTCTTGACGTTAGCTCCAATACTAGCTAGTTTTTGTGCAATTTCCAGAACGTCCTTTTTACCTTGTGCATCAATAATTCCGTGCTTCAGCTCCATATCTTTTATACCTAGTGCTGGAAGTAGTTCGTTATTAATTTCGTCTTCAGACTCTCTGAATAATGAATAAATGTGTGTGTAGAAATTGTACCTAATTTGATACTCTGATGATGATCGGTTACTGTTGTCAGTGATACCAACCAATAATGGAGGAACTTGTAATACTGATAATGCTTCCATACGCATTGCGTGGATGTAATCAAGTATCTCCTTGAACCCTTCAATTTCACGTAGCTGTTTTACCTCAGCTTCGTCACCTTGAATTACTAAAAAATTAGTACGATCAATCATACCACCTTTAAGCATCTGTAGATAATTTTCAATATCATCCTCATTAATACTATCAGGTATTTTAATTACTGATCTAAACTGGTTTGATTCTAATAGCCAGGATAAAAATCCTTCAGCAAGAGCTTTATTATATAATACTCTACCAAGCACTGTGATCTCAGACTCTCCCCATAATGAGTTACCAATAGTGTCATATGCAAAGTGTACAATATTTTCTTTAGAGAACTCAACACGCTGAACCTTAGATTCAGGATTATCAACTACCTGTAAATAACCAGCTATGTTACCACGATCATCGTTAACAATCTCCATAGTGTCAGTTTTTACAATACCAAGCTTAGTAACTGAATTAGAGCTATCACGGCTTAACTCGCTAAATACGTTCTTGTACATTAGAGTTTGCCACCACTGCTTACCATACCATCTGTTAAAACGTAGGTCCTTCAGTCTGTTTAGCTTTTGTTGAGTAACTTTACCAGTCCAATAATATCCAGCAGTACGAATTGTACTGTACTTAATACCAAGAGCTGACCTCAAAACAACATCAGTACGCACTTGCTCTAATATATTAGAAGCAGTATCTTTAAAACCATGAGAATCAGTCTTAATCCCATTGCTGTACTCTTGTATCTTACGCTTTAAGACCTTGATAACAGTAGGTTTTTTTGTGATTTTTTTGATGTTATCCGTTGAATTTGATTGTTTCTTTGAAGTTTTTGACATTTTATTACACTTTTAGTAACTTTTATAATATATACATACTATAGTATATGTATTACAACCTATATAAACGTTGTGGTATGATGGAGTATATGAAATGACAGAAAATAACGTTCTAACAATTGACAAACTAAGTGATGACCTTGATCAGATAACAGAAAACCTGATTGAAGACATTAAATCTAAACAAGCTAACAACGAACCAATAGACATTAAGATTCTACAGGAAGTAAGGCAGACATACAAAGATAAACTAGATTTCTATAAGTTCCTGATGAAGCATGAACTAGATAAGATGAAGGTGGAGTCACAACTACCTGAGTCCGCTACGCGGAAGAAACTAGCTGATGTTGAGGTGAAGTAAGTTGGTGGAGGCAGTAGACAGGAATCTTTTATATGATGAATTACTAAGACATGAACGGCACTACACCAGGATACCTGATTCATACAGACGTACTCAGCACCTAGTATCTACCAAGAAGTATGTAATGGACCGGATGGGGGTAGAGAAACTAACTTACAAAATACTGTACGAAGCATGCAAACAACACATAGATATATTCGCATACTGGATGTTAGGAATTACACTACGTGACTACCAACGAGTAGCAATAGATTTAATGAGGAAGCATAACGATGTATCAATGGCGTGGAGCAGGCGTACAGGTAAATCAACGGTAACCAAGATATTTATGCTGCACTCAGCAAGGTTCAACACACTACCGGGAGACCTAACTGGAACCACGTGGAACGTACTACTGCAAGACCAGGAAATAGCTAACTCACTGTACATAGAGCCAATACATGAAATGATGGAGAAGGGTGACCAGGTAGTAGCTAAGAACTTTAACGGATTCCTAGGTACTAATTTCTTTACAGACTCACTAGTGACACGTAGGGATAAATCAGGTAAGGTAAGGGTTAACCAGATTTCGTTCAAAATGGAGGACGGACAAATTTGCCGTATTAACACCATGCCGCCAACAAACAAAGCAATCGGTAGAGAAGGTAACATAATCGGAGATGAAGTATCGAAATGGAAAAATAACCCGAAGTGTAAAGATGAGTTCAACTTCTATGACCAGCTAATCGCAATTAAAAAAGATAAGCCACACCTGAAAGCAATATTCCTGACTACACCGGAAGGAGATCAGGACATGTTCGCTAAACTAATATTTGATCCGGAAGGGGAAGACCCTAACAATAACTACGTCAAGGTATGGTACCCATGGCAGGTACGTAATGATGAGCAGTGGCAAACGGAAATGAAGAGAACTAAAGCGGACGCAATCAGAAAAAAGCGACTGCCAATGTTCAGGCAAGAGTATGAAGCGTCATTTGAAACAATATCAGACCCATACTTCGACTCGCAACTGCTGAAAGATAGGCAAGATGACAAATATAAAAAGGACTACTCACAAATACCATGCGCAATGGGAATTGATTGGGGAGGGTCAGCAAAGTCAGAAACAGTGATAACCATAACGGAATGGACGACCAAACCGGAAGATAGACCAAAAACAATATATCAAAAGGCGTACCCAGTAGGGGAAGACCTGATATATCTAGAAAAAGACCTGGCTAAACTGAAAACAAGGTACCCAATGAAGTGGGTAGTGCCAGATAACAAAGGAGCAAGATGGATGATACCAAGACTAGAAAAAATGTTCGGAAAATCAAGAGTGCAACCGTTCAACTTTACAACGGAAAAACAAGAAGGATATGACCTACTAAGAGATGCGCTAACAGCAAACAAAGCAAGAATACCAGCAATTAAAGAACTTAACCAACAACTGGCAGGACTGAACGATAAACTGAAACCGTCAAACGCTAAACTGAAAGATGATAGAGCAGACTCATATATGCTGTCATGGTACCCATTACTGAAACATAAACCGAAGGAGTTCAGAATATTGAGATACTGAGAAGTATATCAGCATCATGAGATACTGAAGGCCATATTAACTATAGTTTAATAGGTAGAGTATGAAGTCTAATGGATAGAATCAATAGATGCCCCTGAGACATTTAGATCACACATGATTGTGTCATTTTGAGTTTTGAATTTTGAATTTAATTTTTGAATTTAATTTTTTATTTTTCAAACTTGAATTTCTGCCTCACTTGAAATTGATTTGTTTTCGATTTTA
>Ga0209475_10001817_pt1 | contig 24352 bp, 23 predicted proteins | sample tdDd471_FD_187128 | JGI IMG/M metagenome (GOLD analysis project Ga0209475, IMG submission 187128) | Marine sediment microbial communities from the Atlantic coast under amendment with organic carbon and nitrate - tdDd47.1 (SPAdes)... | ecosystem: Environmental > Aquatic > Marine > Coastal >... | reverse complement strand
ATGTATTTTATGGCACTACAAAAATATTTAAAATTATATCTTATTGATATATAATGTTAAATTATTTTTCGATCGCGATTTTTTTACCAAATTGACTACTTTTTGACCAAAAAGTCACGAAGATGGGCTAGATCCATTTATGTATGAGCGATATTTTGTGTAACTTTTTGTTCAAAAAGGTGGAAGAAAGGTATAATAGCCATTCTATTTGGAATGATTGACAACATAACATGGGATATAAAATCTCTGGATGGATGCAGAATATGCTTCTCTCACGTTGCTCATCATATATCTTAGAATATCAATAATGCGCCTTGATTGGTTTTAATAGAGGCAAAAAGCCTCAGCAATAAATTTAGTGGATTATATATGTCAGACAAGAAACAAGAAAAACCATGGAACGGTCGCTTTACCGAACCAACAGATGCCTTCGTTGAAGCCTTTACCGCATCGGTTGAATTTGATCAACGCTTATACAAATATGATATTCAGGGTTCCATTGCTCATGCCAAAATGTTAACCCATGTTGGGGTTTTGACTGAAGATGAATGTAATAAAATTATCGATGGTCTGACAAAAATTGAGGAACAAATTACTGCTGGCGAGTTTAATTGGTCTATCAGCCTGGAAGATGTGCACATGAATATTGAAGCGGCACTTACTGATATGATTGGTATCACAGGCAAAAAGCTTCATACCGGTCGTTCTCGAAATGATCAGGTGGCCACGGATATACGTCTCTATATGCGGGATGAAATTTCATTGATAATTGCCGAATTAAAGCGTTTGCAAGTGGCTTTAATCGACTTGGCAGAACAACATGCTGAAACGATTATGCCGGGATTTACCCATTTACAAACTGCTCAGCCAGTCACCTTCGGTCACCATATGTTGGCTTGGTTTGAAAATTTAGAGCGTGATCGAGGACGCTTCCTGGATTGTCAAAAACGTCTCAATAGTATGCCCCTTGGAGCGGCTGCTTTGGCTGGCACCACCTATCCGATTGATCGTCATTTTACGGCTAAACTATTAGGTTTTGACAGAGTTTGTGAGAACTCTTTAGATGCAGTAAGTGATCGCGATTTTGCCATTGAATTTACTTCCGCGGCTGCGTTGCTTATGACCCATCTTTCCCGGTTTAGTGAAGAGCTGATATTGTGGGCATCTGCGCAATTTAATTTTATTGATTTAGGTGATAGCTTTTGTACCGGTTCGTCAATTATGCCACAAAAGAAAAATCCTGATGTACCTGAATTAGTGCGCGGTAAAACAGGACGTGTTAATGGCCACTTAATATCTTTATTAACACTTATGAAATCTCAACCTCTCGCCTATAATAAAGATAATCAGGAAGATAAAGAGCCTTTATTTGATACCATTGATAATATAAAAGGGAGCTTGAAGGTTTATGCGGATATGATGGCTCAGGTGCAAGTTAAGGTCGAGCCAATGCGAGAAGCGGCCAAAAGTGGTTTTTCAACGGCAACTGATTTGGCTGACTATTTAGTTAGAGCCGGTATCCCCTTTCGAGATTCGCATGAAATTGTTGGACTGGCAGTCCGCTTAGGAGTTGATACGGGAAGAGATTTATCTGAAATAAGCCTTGAAGAATTGCAGCAGTTCTCTAAAGTTATTCAAGAGGATGTTTATACTGTATTAACTTTAGAAGGTTCGGTGGCGGCTAGAAATCATATTGGTGGTACAGCTCCTGCTCAAGTAAAAGAAGCAGTTAAGAGGGCTAGACAACGGATAGAAATTTAGTCTTAAAAATACTATTGGGTATTTATTCGATTTTTGGAAGAGGAGAAACGGATAAATACCCACAATTGAGTGGTCTCCTAAATAATGAGAAGAAGAAGAAAAAAACATAATGATGTGACCATGACAGCGTTTAATATGGAAACAGAGCAAATCAATACGCTCACCGAACGTTTCCAAAAGCTGAATAGAATTCGCTTAGAACGTACTCAGGCGGTGTTAACCGATCGACAACAAGAATTTCTGGAAATTCTACCCCTACTGTTTCATATTAATCACCCCACCCTCCCAGGTTATGTCTCTTCCAATTGCCCCATGGGAGTACCTAATTTTAAACCCTCTACTGAAGCATTAAGTGCTGCCAAACGTTTAGCTAAGAGCTTTTCATACAAGGCGAGAGGCTATCGGCAGTTTGATATCCAAGCGATTTATTTGATGGGGAGTCCAGGAACCATCGCTTTTTCCGAAAAAAGTGATTTTGATGCCTGGGTCTGTTTTCGTGAAAGTCTTGAACCTGAACATATTAATGAGCTGAATCTAAAAGCCGAAAGAATTATGGATTGGGCTAATTCCATCCATCTGGAAGTTACTATATTTTTGGTGAATCCATCTGAATTTAGGCAAGGAAAAACCATTCCTTTATCCTATGAAAGCAGCGGCTCCAGTCAACACCTATTATTATTGGAAGAATTTTATCGAACCGCGATTGTATTGGCGGGTAAATATCCTCTATGGTGGATAGTGCCCCCAGAGCAAGAGCACAATTATGAACAATATATTCAGATGCTGGAACAAAAAAGGTTATTTAGCCCGCAGGAATATATTGATCTAGGATCGGTGGCTAATATTCATGCAGACGAATTTTTAGGAGCAGCCCTGTGGCATATTTATAAAGGGATTGATTCGCCCTATAAGTCTATTATGAAATTAATGTTGATGGAATCCTATGCAAGTGAATATCCAAATATCAAACTACTGAGTTCTGTGTTTAAACAGCATGTTTATAATGATGAAAAGCTTTCGCCTAATGCTGTAGATCCCTATTTATTAATGTTGGAAAAATTATCCGACTACATCATAAAACATACCTCTCAAGATCGTTTAGAACTTTTACGCCAATGTTTTTATCTTAAAGTTCATTATCCTGTTAGTAGTAAAAAACATAAGCCTTCCACAATGTGGCGTTATGAAATGATGAAAGCTTTAACGGATTCTTGGGAGTGGGATCTTTTTCATTTAACCCTGATGGATATTCAGAGTAATTGGAAATTAAATGACTTAATTAAAGAACATAAACAATTAGTCAATGCACTAACTCATAGTTATCGTAAGTTATCGGAGTTTTTCCGGGTACATAATAATGTCAGTCGAATTAGTCGACGTGACGTCACTTTATTAGGACGTAAACTCCATGCTGCTTTTGAGCGTAAAGCCGGTAAAATAGAAGTTATCAATCGTGCTCATCAAACACAATTATTAGAAAGTCATGTTTCTATTCATCAATTTACCACTCATAAAAATGTTTTGGGTTGGAAAGTCTTCCAAAATATCGTTGTTTCAAGTGAAATTGATAGTAAGGAATCGTTGAATCAATCCGTACATCTAATGAAGTTAGTGAGTTGGCTGTATTTTAATTGTGCGATTAATTCAAAAACCAATATTATTTTATTTGATAAAACAGGCAAACAATATCGCAACAATGAGATGAGTTTGATTGTTGAACAAATGGAACAGGTTTATCCCAATGCTCTGCTTGGACAATCGAGTATTGATGTGCTGGCTAAAGCCGCCCAGGTAGAAAACAATATTCTATTTATTAACGTTAACCAGGACCCTTTTTCAGCAGGTAAACATACCGGTCAACAAATCGCCACCAGTCGCACAGATTCTTTAAAATATGGAGGCATGTATCGTAATTTGGTTGTAACTATTGACTTGATCTATAACACCACATGGAAGGAGGTCATGTATCTACATTATCAGGGGGAGACAGGGTTATTAGAATGTATTTGCCAATATTTGCGTTGGAATGATGATGATTTTTTTGAAAAGTTACCTACTCTTTGTTGCTCCTATTCCTCTGAACGGGGTAAAGCCATTGCTGAACGAGTCAATGAATTAATTGTTGATATAGTCGCAACCTTTAGTCCCAGAAGCCAGAGTCATCATAATCGTTATCTCTTTGCGATTTCCAAAGGTTTTTATTTACTCTGGTTAGAAAACAATGAGGCAAAATATAAAAAGATTGAGAGTCATTCCGCATTATTAAATGAACTCTCCTTACCGCAGCTTGAATTCAGACCATTAACCATCGATAAACATGCAATAGATGATTTGGTCCTGCCAGCCATATATGAATTTAATAAGGTTGATCGTATTCAGTTTTTCTATTTTAATCGGATAAAAAATGTAGATATCTATATTCTTGATGGCAATGGCTCTTTATATCATCAACAATTAAGCATTGAAAAACAAAATGTTCATATTAATCATTTTATCTTGTTTCTGCGTTCGGTAATTAATCGCTCCTTATTTGATTCCAGCGAAGATTTAACGGCAGATTATACAGAAGAAGAAATTGATCTCGATATTTATAAGGTTATCCGTAAAGGCAATGATATAAAAATTGAACGACAAAACCCTAATTTATACCCACTACCTAAACAATTTTTAAATATTCAAGCTATTGGTGATATTAATATTAGCGATCAACAATACTTCTCTTTCTTCTGTGATGGTCAAGAGTTTTCTGCATTTGATTATGGAAATGCCGTGTACGACGAGCTGGCTGCTTATGTCGTAAAAAATCGTTCCAGTGGCTTACGTTATCCCGTATACATTACCGATATGGATTTGGCTCCCCAAATAAAAGAAATGGAAAGTAGCGAAAATATTCAAATTATTCAGATGCTTAAATATAAAGAACAAATTGAGAAAAAACTCAATAGTGCTGTGAAGAGCGTTTAAAGGCAGTTGATAGTGAATAGTGGCTAGTTATTAAAATATTACCGATAAGGTTTATCTTTAATTTATCGGTAATATTTGTTAAACGATTAAGTTCTTGACTGACCGGCCTTTTCTAACTGTTGCAGATACTTTTCCCACATTGTTTCTTGATTCTGCCCATAATCATAAAGCAGATCCCAAGAATACAAACCACTATCATGTTTGTCGCTAAAAACCAGTTTGATGGCATAACTACCAACCGGCTCTATATTTTCAATATTGACATTTTCTTTGCCAGTTTGCAGGGTTTCCTGTCCTGGCCCATGTCCTCTGACTTCGGCAGATGGAGAAAATACACGTAAAAACTCACTGCTAAAGTGAAAGGTTGAACCTTCGTCAAAGGTGATTTCTAACTCACGTGATTTCTTATGGAAGTTAATTGCTGTTGGAGTAGGATTTTTTTGTGCCATTCTCAATAAACCTTTTATAGGATGTAACGGGAAAGATCTTCATCTTCAGCGAGATCTGCCAAATACTCATTAACATAGTTGGCATCAACGATTTCCTTAGCACCAGATTTTTCGCTGGCTGCATAGGAAAGCTCTTCCAATAATCGTTCCATGATAGTGTGGAGGCGTCGTGCACCAATATTTTCGGTACTCTCATTTACCGTAAAGGCAACTTCCGCCAAACGTCGGATGCCTTCATCGGTAAACTCTAAATTTACTCCTTCGGTGTTCATCAATGCCTGATATTGTTCGGTAAGGGAAGCATCAGGCTCGACTAGTATGCGAGTAAAATCATCGACATCTAGTGCAGATAATTCAACCCGAATCGGTAAACGACCCTGCAACTCAGGAATTAAATCTGAAGGTTTAGATAGATGGAAAGCACCGGAACAAATAAATAAAATGTGATCAGTTTTGATCGTACCGTATTTAGTTGAAACTGTACTGCCTTCGACCAAGGGTAATAAGTCTCGTTGAACACCTTCACGGGAAACCTCAGGACCACCTTGTTGGCCACGGGTAGCGATTTTATCAATTTCGTCGATAAAGACGATACCATTTTGCTCCACACTTTCAACGGCATTTTGCTTAATATCTTCTTCATTGATTAAACGCGAGGCTTCTTCATCAGTTAATACTTTGATCGCATCTTTGACCTGTAGTTTACGGCGTTTAGTTTTACCGCTACCACCCATGTTTTGAAACAGGCCTTGTAGCTGGTTAGTCATTTCTTCCATGCCTGGAGGGGCCATTATTTCAACTCCTATGGAAGGCGCTTGAACATCGAGTTCAACTTCTTTTTCGTCAAGTTTTCCTTCCCGCAGCATTTTGCGAAATTTTTGTCGAGTGGAATTATCTTCAGGTTTGGCGCTCTCAGTCCATTCATCGTCATCGGTCCCACGAGCGGGAGGTAGTAGAATGTCCAAAATCCGATCTTCAGCGGCATCCATGGCGCGATGCTTCACTTTTTCAGTGGCATCCTCGCGGGTCATTTTTACTGCGACATCGACTAGGTCTCGTACGATAGACTCGACATCTCTACCCACATAACCTACTTCCGTAAACTTGGTGGCTTCCACTTTAATAAAAGGAGCATTGGCTAATCTTGCCAAGCGTCGGGCAATTTCTGTTTTACCGACCCCGGTAGGACCAATCATTAAAATATTTTTGGGGGTGATTTCGCTACGTAATGGTTCTTCTATTTGACTTCGACGCCAGCGGTTGCGTAAAGCGATGGCAACAGAGCGTTTAGCATCATTTTGACCGATAATGTGTTTATCCAGTTCTTGGACAATTTCACGAGGTGTCATTTGTGACATGGTATATGTACCTTAATTTCTATTCTTTATTTTTTTCATCATAATCTAATACTTCAACGGTTTGATTATGATTAGTATAAATGCATATTTCACCAGCGATGGTTAATGCTTTCTCGACAATTGATTTGGCATCTAACTCCGAATTCTCGGTTAATGCCATAGCTGCTGCCTGTGCAAAAGGACCACCAGAGCCAATTGCGATTAAGCCGTCTTCTGGCTCGATAACATCACCGTTACCGGTAATAATTAGGGATGATTTTTGATCTGCGACTGCAAGAATGGCATCCAGCTTGCGTAAGGATTGCTCGGTGCGCCAATCTTTAGCTAATTCTACTGCGGCGCGTAATAATTGCCCGCGATAGGTTTCCAATTTGGCCTCGAAGCGTTCAAAAAGGGTAAAGGCATCTGCTGTTCCTCCAGCAAATCCGGCCAGCACCTTGTTATGAAATAAACGTCTAACCTTACGCGCATTACCTTTCATTACGGTATTACCCAAGGTCACCTGTCCGTCGCCCCCAATTACGACCTGATTGCCTCTTCTAACGGAAACAATTGTCGTGCCTCTATATTGATCCACTTATTATCCCTTCTGCAAAATATTTTTCAGTCCCTCAAATATGGGGATGCTTTAAAAAAATACAATATCATAAGATTATTAGGGATACAGGAAATTGATGGAAGATAAAACAATTCGTAAAATTTGTTTTTTTATTAAGCTGTATATTCTCGATAATTTTATAGTTTAGTTTGGAAACTGTGTAAAATTATCACTCAGATATTAAACCTAGAAAACTGTTTAAATTGGCATATTATCAATAATAGAGAAAGTTAATTAATAAATTGGTGAATATGAAAATTATATAAATTTGCATTTGTGCAAATTATAGATATAATTTAATTGATAATTCTAAAATATGCCAATCATGATGCCAAATCAACTTAATGTTATTTTTGAACAGATTATTCAAGAAGGAAAAAAGCAGCAGTTGACACAAAAAGATATTTGTCGAAAAGCTGGTATTGATGAATCGACCTTGTCGCGTGCTAAAAAAGCTGGGGATATGCGCTATTCGAGCTTGGAAAAATTGGCGAATGCTGTTGGGCTAAAACTTTCTCTTATTACCGATGATGCTCTGATTGAATTAATTGATTCAGGAGATTTGTTTGAATGAGTGATAAGCGTGCAGAAGTTTGGACCCGTTTGCCCGGCTATCCGATTAAAATGGGAGATCTTTATGTGACGGATAAAGAATCTCGTTTTACCTATAGTGAAGCATACTTAAAGCATAATGATTTGCCTGGTATTGGTCTGGTGTATTCTCCTGAAATCTACCAAAATAGAAGCATGAGCCGACTGCGTAATAATTATTTTGATTTTTTCCCTCCCATACAGGCCTTGTTACCTCCGAATTCACAACATAATTTCCAGCGCAATTTGATCCAAAAGTATATTTATTCAAAGGGAGATACTTTCTCTAATCAATTTGACTTAAATTGGCAGATTTTGATGTTAAGTGGGCATGGTGGTATTGGCCATCTTGATGTATTTCCGTCCGAGCATGAAGCTATTCAATGGTATTCTTCGATTACTAAACAAGAGCTAAACCTAAACCTCAAAAAATCACAACAAGACGAGTCCTTTGGCAGTTCATTAAAGGCTTTTCTGACCTGGTTTGATCATGATGCCAAAGGGTTGCTCGATATTATTGGGCCAACACCCAGTGTGGGTGGAGCAATTCCGAAACTATTGCTCTCAATTCCTAGTAACGGTTGGGAAGGGCGGTTTGGGCTGCCAACTAAAGCCGAGAGCCAAGATGTAATAGATGTTGTGTTAAAGTTTGAGCAATCGAATTTATACCCTGGTGTGACCGAATTAGAAGCTTTGGGATTAAAAATACATCAACAAGCTGGATTTGAGGTACCGCGCTTTTGGACCACACAAATTAATGGCATTCCAGCAATTGCGGTAGAACGCTTTGATCGGACCGACCGAAATCGACCGTTATTTCAGGAAAGTATCTATTCGGTTTTGGCCTCAGGTAGTAAAGCCATTACCGATAATCATAGTACCAGCTATGACCATATTGTCAGAATGCTTGATAATCCTAGAATTAAAATTGTGGATGAGCGTATGGAAGCGAAAAAACACCTTTTGTCTCGGTTACTACTTGCCTTTTTAACTGGTAATGGTGATCTTCATTTAGAAAATCTCAGTTTATTAAGAAGAAATGGTAAAGTTGCTTTTTCTCCAGTGTATGATCCTGTGCCTATGCGAGCCTATAGCATACATAATATGGTAACGCCTATGCCATTTGGAGATTACGGTGAGTTTGTTGAGCATCAAGATGCACCGATTAATTTTAATCAAGCCCTAGAGCGTTTTATTAAAACCCTAGGATTTAATCGGAATTACGTATTGGGGGTTATCGAAAATTTATTACAAGTGACTAAAGATTATCCGGCCGATATCCTGGCGCTATCTTCTTTGCCACAGCAGAACAAAGATAATCTTGTTGCCATTCACCTATCCATTAAAAATAAGCTGCTGGCCTTTTTTAAATAGTCATATCAGATTTTGCCTACGAATTTTCACTAATCTTTTTTATGTTTTAGCATTTATTCTGCTCAACTCTCCTGCTATCTGATTAAGCCTGGTTATAAATGACGGGCATTTTGCCTTTCCATTCATTCCATAGCTCTGAATTTACAGCTAGCTCAGACATGAAATCAGCAACATTAATACGGCTAGTTGAACCTGCATCAAATATTGCGTTTCGAATAGGGGAAGTATGTATATCATATGCGCTAACTCGATCCGCATTGATTAGGGTATCGGGACGAACTGCGGTCCATTCAATATTATTATTGTTTTGTCCAATATGAATACGAAGAAAATCAGCAGCTTTTTCATTGTCTACATGTGGAGGAAGTAACAAGCGCAATATAGAAATAACCAATCGTTGAGAAAAAGGGGGCTTTTCAGGAATATCACGATTGCTATTACCGGTTGTATTCATGAGGATAATTTTGAATTTATAATCCATGTTAATGGACTTAATAGTTTGCGCCACTTTTTTAATTGCATCAGATACTAACCGTTTGGGGTGACCGAATAGACCTTTAAACGTCAAATTGTGACCTAGACAAGAAAGAACAGCATCACACTCTCTAAGATATTGAGCGAGTTCGCTTTCCGAAATTTCAGATATTTCTGCTTCAATTATTTGTAAGTTTGGCTGAGACTTATCTATGTTTGTCACCGAATTTGCATGACGAACAATGGCGATAACCTCGATACCTTTCTGAAGTAGGATTTCTACCAGTAAATGGCCTGTGGCACCACTTGCGCCTAAAACTAATGCTTTTTTCATTTCAATCTACTGCTTTCATAATATAAAAAGAATATCCATAATATTTCTCATACTCCTCAAAGAACTTCATTTCTTCTTCTGTTTCTTTTATGACGGATTGCATAATTCTGTCTTTCGAGTGCTTGAGAGCGTTTATATTCTCTCTCAGCGGTCCATAGTAATTATCCCACCAAGCCGCTGATGGCAAACGGTGAATTCCTAAAACCTCAAAACCTGATGAATTTGCGTAAATTGAGTTTTCAGATTCAGTACCCATGGTAGGATAGGCATTTTGCCAATAAATACGCACTGATTCTGGAACTTCGTCTGAGAAATAGCTCATTTCCGAAATAATGGCAATTCCATTTTCGGCCATTAATGGTCTCCAGGCTTTTAATGCACCTTCGAATGTCAAGTTATAAGCCGCTCCCTCGGACCAAAGCAGATCAATGCTTTCTGGTTTCCAAGCAAGATTCCCCATATCGCATTTGATCGCTTCTACTAAATGTTCAAGTCCTCGTTGTTTGGCTCGACGTATCAATTCGTTAAGAAATTCTCGTGAAAGGTCCACGGCTCCTACTTTTGTTTTAAATCTGTCCGCCAATAATAGTGTTCCCGCACCGACACCGCAACCGATATCGGCTATGCGTGGATTTGCTGGCAACTCATTAATCAGGGAAAGAATATAATTTGAATAGCTGGTATCACCTGGACCTTGCCTATCTAGACCAATATGTAGCTTGATAAGTGCTTGAATATATTTTTTATGTTTTAGCATTTATTCTGCTCAGTTGACCTTCCCATGTAAGGATTTTTTTATCGGCAGTAACTAAGGTTGCCCCCATGTTTATCGCTGTTGAGACAATCATCCGATCAGCAGGATCACCATGGAAATTACTTAAACTACCGGCTTGAATCGCGCTGTCGCCACTTAATGGAACTTCTTGTAGGCCATTATCTAATAAGTTTTGTCGCCACAAATCTAAATTCATTTGGATTTCTAGCCGACCTTTTCCTATTAACATTGAAATTTCCCAAAAACTAATGGATGAAATAAAAAGCTCTCCGGTTTTGAGTGATTGATCAATGGTCAATAAAGATTTTCTTCCGAGCTGTTCATTACCTTCATCCAGCCAAACTAATGTATGGGTATCAAGAATTAACAACTTTCTACATCCCATTCTTCTCCAATAGGAGAAATTAAATCATCATTGCTTTTAATCTTATTCTTGTGGAGTCCAAATAGAGTATCAACCTTTTTTCGGTAGGGTACTAATCGAGATACAGGTTTACCATTTTTAGTAATAACAATTTCTTCATTGGTATCATTGACCACATCCATTAAATGGAGACATTTTGCCTTAAACTCTGAAGCTTTTATCGTTTGCATATTAACTTTCTCAACTTTTTATAACTATAGTCATGATTATAGTCATCATTTTTCAAGTAGCAATAAATATTAAATTAATTGTAATCGATAGGGTCAGTGTTATTGATTTAATTTGTTTGCTTTATATTTTTCAGATTTCCTGTCACCTCCCCGCATTAAAGGAGATGCACGCCTGCCAGTTTGTGTTTCAATTTGTTTTTTAAAACCATCATCACCCAAAACCCAAGCTTTATTAATTGAATCTCGAATTTCTTTTAACGTGTAATCTGGAATAATTTGATCAAATAATGCTTGATAGGCCTCTCTTCTAGTTTTTTTTGATTTTCCTAATGACAAGTAACAACTGTGAGGTTTTATCAACTTAATTGCCTTTCCAACAGCATTAAACTGAAAGCTAGACCAAGGATATTCTGCCGGATGTGCTACCATCCCAGCCCTGACTGGATTCAATTCGATATAACGGCTAACGGTCAAAAAATATCTGTCACTATCTACTAATGTTGATTTATATCGACCCTCCCATAAAGTACCAGTACGATCATAAGTTTGATTAAAATATCGCACATAATATCGTCCTAAGGCTTGAATCAGGCGGCTAATGCCACCAGACTTCTTTGGTGTCATCAATAGATGAACATGGTTGGTCATTAAAACATACGCATGTACTTCAACTTCATATTTAAGACTGTATTCTTTCAGTTTATCCAAATACACTTTGTAATCTTTCTCATCGTAAAAACAAGCCTGCTTATTGTTTCCACGTTGAATAATATGTTGCGGTACACCTGGGATACTTAATCGAGGTAATCTTGCCATATCAATGCCTTTGAGTACTTTTAATTAAGTATATCTGATTATCTAATATTTTCAATAACTCTGACCCCTTTGATGTGTTTTTAAATACAAACCAAATATTTTTTATTTTATGAAATAGAGCTACAAAAAGAAGAAACGTTTACTTTTATTCTGCTAACGCCTAAATCAGCTGCCGACGAAGGAGGTCAGCTGCATTTTTTTGTGTACGCCCGGCATGGGCATAAACTGATGGGGTGTAAGTCCCCTGTAGGAGAATCACCGCTATGTAAACTGTAAAGACATTTTAGCGTTAACTACTAGCTTAAGGCAAGGGCAAATCCGTGAGGAAATGTCTGAAGGAAGCCGGCAGCAAATCGACGAGCTGATGGACAAAAACATCATATAAGGTCTAGCCTGAAGACGAGTTGGCACAAGACAACGAAGTCACGTGATTCAACGGGTAGGATAAATGATGCAGTTGTGTCGAGAAAGTTTATGCTCTTATCCGGGGAGATCTGTACAACTTGGCGACAGCACCATGAGTTAAATTTACGGTACATGAGGATTGCCGTTAGAAAGCCTCGGCCTGGTTGAGTTATCACGATCAGGAGCCTGAGCCACAGGAACACAAAACCAGATAACAACTGATGAATCATGTTGTAGCGCTTCGACAGGAAACTGATGAAGTGATTGTACAGAAGTCAGCCGAGGTCATAGTAGTCAAATGCCTGGTTTAATAGCTGGGACAGGACGAGAGACCGAACACTAACCAAGAGGAGTGAGTTATGGCTTACTTGAATTCATCGGAATCTCTGATTAGAGATGATGATATTCAGCGTACAGGCAAAGAACCAGCCTTAAATGAACATTTATTAGAAAAGGTATTATCACCTGAAAATCTCCAAACGGCCTGGAAACGGGTTAGGAGAAATAAAGGGGCACCTGGTATTGATGGTATGAGCATTGAAGCATTCCCTGAGTTTATGAAGGATTACTGGCTGCCAATCATCTTGCCTAGTTTGCAAGACGGTAGCTACCAGCCAAATCCGGTTAGACGCTCCATCATCGAAAAAGATGATGGGGGTAAAAGGATGCTAGGTATACCAACGATATTAGACCGTTTGATCATGCAAGCCATCGCACGGGTTCTATCGCCTTTGTATGAACCGAACTTCTCTGAATTCAGTTATGGCTTCAGACCAGAACGATCTCAGCATATGGCGATAAAACACGTACGGGAATGCATCAAAGATGGTCGTAAAATAGCGGTTGATGTGGATTTATCAAAGTTCTTCGACCGAGTGAATCATGATTATCTTATGACGAAACTTGGAGCTAAAATCAAAGATAAAGCTTTGTTGAGTCTCATCGGGAAATACCTGCGTGCAGGAATTATGGATAATAACGGGCAATATTTTGAAAGTTTGGTCGGCGTTCCGCAAGGGAGTCCATTATCACCGTTACTTTCAAACATTGTTCTCGATGAATTGGATAAAGAACTGGAAAGACGAGGTCATCAGTTTGCACGCTATGCGGATGACTTTATCATTCTGGTCCGAAGCCAAAGAGCTGGGAAACGAGTCTTGGGTAGCGTGACAAAATTTGTTCAGAACCGGCTTCATTTGCTGGTTAATGATCAGAAGAGTCGTGTTGTCCCCATTAAACAAAGTAAGTTTCTCGGTTTCAGTTTTAAAGGAAAATGGCTAATTTGGCACCCCAAGGCGATTAACAAATTCAAACGAGAAGTTCGAATTTTAACTAAACGTTCCTGGGGAGTATCTATGGAATTTCGAATTAAGGAACTGAATCAATACCTGGTTGGATGGATCAATTACTTTGGTATTGCGAATCATTTTCAGCAATGTAAGGATCTGGATTGCTGGATAAGAAGACGCATTCGCCAATGTTTCTGGAAACAGTGGCGTAAAGTTAGAACCAAAGTAAGGAATCTGTTAAAGCTGGGAGTCATGAAAGAGTTGGCAGTTGCCTGCGGCATGTCCAGCAAGAGCTATTGGCACAGCTCTAAAACAGAAGGGATTAATAAAGGACTCTCTAATGAATACCTGAAGGAACTAGGACTAACCTCTCTTACTGAGAGATGGATAGTTATTCATTATGGTTAGTGAACCGCCCCTTGCGGACCCGCATGAGGGGTGGTGTGGGGGCTGGAGGTTAGAGACCTCCGGCTACCCGATTAGCAATTTATTTAATTGAAACCTCAAGCTTTCTACCAAGTACTTGAGCAAACTTCTCTAAAGTAGACAGGCGGATATCTTCCGCATGATTTTCAATTCTGGAAATAGCTGACTTTTTTGTATTAAGTTTTTCAGCTAATTGTTCTTGTGTTAAACCAGAAGATTCTCTTGCTTGTCGTAAAACTGCACCTATTTTAAAAGCTTGGTAACCATCATCAAACTCATTAGCAAACTCGCTATCTCTTTCTTTTCTTTTAGCAATGTATTTTTTTAAGTCACTCATAAAATCACCTTCTACTTAAATAATCTTTCTTTCGTTTTTCTGCTATTTTGATTTCTTTTTTTGGTGTTTTTTGTGTCTTTTTTTGAAAGGCATGATTCAAAACAACTAAACGCTCATCATCAAGAAACCCAAGAATTCTGAAGATATTATTACCTGTCTGGATTCTGACTTCCCAAATATCATCTGTGTTTACCAATTTTTTGAAGTATTGAACAGGAACAAGCTCAATTTCCTCAATGAGTTGTAGAACCCAGGTCACTTTTTGTGCCTGTTTGGCTGTTAATGAATCTAGGAAATTTTCAACTGGACATAAATCAGATTCGGTTCGATAAAAATGAATTTCTCTCATGTAACAAGGTTAACAAATTTGTGAACCTTATGCAAAATGGTAATTTTTTTGCCTGCTAACGCCTCACTCACCAGAATTTTAGGAGCGCAGCGAGTAAAATTTCTGAGTGTAGTGAATTGTTAGCAGATTAAAAAAAAACAGTTTATCTAAAGATCCAATTTGGTGTCTCAGCTTACTCTAGGCCGTTATTCATCTGGATGATATTTGTCAGAGGATTCATTAAATTTCAGAGCAATTTCATCTTCTTTTCTAATTGCTTCTTCCAATTCATCAGGCATGAATAGATCTTTTGTAACATGTAAATTTGCTTTATAGAGGTGACATCGACCCGGTTCAGTAGGTGACCTATCGATAAACTCTGATAAGTCTTTACCCTCTTTTATTAAGTCATGAGAAATTTTATTTTGAATATTTTTATGAACAACAAAAGCATGCCCCAATCCCACTAACTTTAATTTGGTAAGCCCTTTTTTCTTTAGCTCCTTTAATTCTTTTAATTCATCCGAATCCACAGGCATCACCTCTTTTACACCAAAGCCATTTGGTTTTGTTATTAATTGATATAGTTTAACTGACAATTCGTTTATTTTAGCAAATAAGTCATCAGGAAGGCATGGTTTTACTGCAAAACCATCCATCCCAGCTTCAAAACAGCCTTTTTTGTAACTATCGTTGGCGGTCATAGCCAAGATGGGGAAGTAATTGGTAATTTTTCTGATGATTTTTGTGGCCTCAATCCCATTCATCTTAGGCATATCAACATCCATCAGACAGAGGTCATATTTACCGTTATTTGCCCTTGCAAATTCAACGGCCTCTACTCCATTAGATGCCATATCGAAGTTATAACCCCAATCTTTCATAAGTTCTTCGTTTATCATTTGAATAATAGAGCAATCTTCTGCTATTAAAATATTCATTCCCACCCCTCTTTTAAATTCTTCTAGTTTGTTGACATGCGACAAATCATTAGTTTTGCATGAATACTTTTGAATTTTGTATTGTAACAAGAAAGGATATATCAATTTTAAATGCAAACCAAATGTTTTTTATTTCTGTGCCAAAGCTACAAAATAGCAGAAGATATTTACTTTCAGTCTTAAATCAAAGTGGATTCCCAAGATTTATTAACATGATGCAAGAACAGTTGCTATTCCTTCAAACCGGTAACCAGCACTTTCGCAGTCTTCTTTCTTATTGAACCAAGTTACATGATCACCGGTCTTACCACAACGTACAATTGTTCTAGGCATAAAGCATTCACCAGCTATGCGAATACGACCATTGACTTGGAGTATTGCTGAATTATTAATTTCTTTAATTTTTTTATCAGCGTTATTTTTTTGGATTTCGATTTGTTTTTGAAGTTCAACAACTAACTCATTTACTTGATTTAATCCATCAGTGATTCTTTGGTTCGCTGCAATATACTGTTCCCCCTCTGGCTCAAGTGCAAAAATTCTGTTTTCAAGACTTAAATAATACTTCCCGCCCGGCTTGAGTTTTTCCATGGTTAAATTGATTTCTTTGAAGCTACCTTCATCTATCGCTTTATGTAGCATTTTTATGAAGTCGTCATTCTTTAATATCGTGTTAGCAACTGCCTCAAAACGACGGTCGAGCCTATCGTTTGCAATTTTATTTGCAGCTGCTTCTGCATTCTGTGTGGTTGTATGCATTTTTTCACGTGCTATGTTTGTAGCAGTGGTTTCAGCAACCCCCTTAACAATAAAATATCCTGCCGTACCAAATACCGCTATAGCAGCAGAAACAATAACGAGAACAAACTTTGCAATAAGCCATTTTTGACCTTCTACTAAAAGCTGCGACTGATCAACATTATTATTCATCTGAACTCCCCCATATTAATTTGTCTATTGAGATTAAAATACTGAAGAAATATTCTGCTAACAGGCAGAATACATGGAAAATTTTCCATGATATCAAAACATATATCTGCCAAAATTTTCCACTTATTATGATATTTAAATGCTAAAAGTGGAAAATATCCCAGACCAATTTTTAAACCAATCCGATTTTCCACTTATTACCGTATTAGAGTACCAAAAATGGAATTATCTTAGTCTTTTTATCAACTTATTTTATTGTATTGCTTTATTTTTCCACTTATTTTGATATTATCCTAGCTAATATGGAAAGTAAAACAAATTTTCGTCTTAGCCCCAACCTCAACCCCAAATCTAAGTTAATGGATCGCGTTCAGTAGTACCAGAACATCCTCCCAGTATAAAACGATGTATATAATTGATTTCAATAATGGATAAGTTTTTTTTATTGGCCGAATTCAAATACAGATTATATCCATTATGCCTATTGCTCGAAAATATCAAATTTCTTTAACTGAAACGCCTTATAATATCGGAATATCCAGGTATTTTTATTTTTTTATCGATACGTATTAAAGCCAATATTTCTATTATTCAGGTGACAAAAACTTTAATAAACTTAACTTGTGAACCACAATTCTCAAACCAGCAAATATGTTCAGCCAGTAGATCGATCAGATCCAGTTGGATGTCCAAGTAATTCATTACAGTGAGAACTAAACACTGCTTTGTAACTTACAAATAGGATATAAGAATGTTTAAAAAAGAGCTGAAAAGGTACAGAGAAGGAGATAAGGAAATCCGTCACTTTATTCTTATAAAATGGATGTTTGTATGCTTTTGTCTTTCCTTTGTTGTATTTTTTTTAGCTAAGAATTCTCACTTTGGTCCTGTCGCCTTTTTTTTAATTTTTATTTTGATAGTCGGCAATGGAGTACTTGGTGTCATTTCATTTTTTAATTTTTTTTCTCAGGAGCCGGCTCCTGAGAAGAAATATAAAAAACCAAAACAACCCTGGGAATAAAAATGATCTTTACTTATTGATGCTATCGATGAAGAAGGTCAGAAAGAGGGGGCAAATCTAACTCTATACGCTTTGGAACCAAAACATAATTAATCTCTCGGAGAAATTGCATTAAGCGTAAATGTTAGATTTGACCCCTTCTCCTCAGCTTACCTTTCGCCATAAAGTTCAATTAACCATCACTATTATACGAGAGTTTGAAATTAACTGATACAACCAAAAGTTTGTATTATGCCGGAGTGGGTATCTATACTTTCCGCCGTAAGTTCACAGTGTTTTTGATGTCTAAAATTCCTTCGAAATCAAGTAGCATTTTTTCGTAAATATCTCGTTTCACTTCCTTTAGCCTCTCAAGTTTATTGCTCATTCCAGTAATTAGGGGTGCATAATAGTCTTGATGAACCTTAAACATCTCCTCATGCTTTTTGTCAGCTATTTCATTTAGCTCCTTTTTATCATAAGACAAAATATGCCTTAGCAGCGTACATGATGTTCTAATAGATGAAGAGAGGTATCCATCCCACAGATTATCACCAGTTCTGTGATGATATTCTATTTCCTTCGTATCAAACTCATCAAAATCATCTAGCTCTATCCCAACCCTCCCAGCTACAAGAGGAGTATCAAGAGAAAAGTGATAAAATACATCAATATTGGAAAACGTAAGAAGCAGAAGAAATTTCCCTTTCTTAGTTATCTGATATAATATGTTTTTATTGTCACTTGTAGACTGAAAAGTAACTAATCCAAATTTTAGGAATGAATTAAGCCTTTCCTTAACAATAGAGTTATTGTACTTAAACTCTCTTTTTAAAAAAGACACAATGGCATCCTTCTCTGGCTTTAGTGGTGTATTTAAGTATCTAAGGATTCGGTATCCACACAATCCATGCCAAACGCCATTTGACTCATTTGAATTGAACCAGAATATGTTTGGTAACAAGTAGCCTAAAGACTGCTCATTATCACTTGACATTGAGTCCACATATCTCCGACCATTCAAAATTAGCGATTCAAGAACTCTTGAGTCATCGGGCACGTTATTGCTTTTTCTTTCGAACAATAACCACATTCTATACGAATTAACGAAGTTAATAGTGAAATCGCGAATATTATTGTTCGCCAAGTAAATCAATAAATCATTTTGATCTTGTATAGGACTTTTTGATAATGTATTTTTAAAAGCCGTTATAAGCCTATTCGTATATTTTTTTGAATAATCAACAAAACTCTTATCAAAAGCTTGGAAGGTATCATATTTTTCAAAGAATACACCTTTTTCGTTACCTTCTTCAGCCTCTTTCTCTTTCTCTTTCTTTAGAATATTATTGGTATGATTTACATTTTTACTGTGAATCAGCATGCCTTTAGGTTCCTCCGCAGCACACGCTTTCTTTTCTAGCAATGTATGCAAATTAACAGGTTCGATTGTGAAGCACTCATAACTATTTTTATGCCTAAAGAAAACAGGCTTTCTTTTTCTTAAATGCGCGTATGTTTCACCTCTAATAGAAATAATATACTTGTCTACAATCGACTCCCTGTTGCTCGTGTGAAAAATCCCTATGAGTTGCTTTAATATTTCTTCATAATCTAATTTGTTACGTCTAAAATCGATATTATCAATGCCATCAATAAAAACACAAATTCTATACCCTAGTTCTTTGGCCTTTTTTACCATTCTATAGGAGGCTTGCCAAGATATTTTTCCTGTAATATCTGTTAAAACATCCCTAATGCTATCTTTAGACAAATTTACCCCTTCTTTTTTTGTCACCTCCATGGCTTTATATATGGCTTTATTTTTGTTTATTTTTTCTAATATATTAGAAAATGCTATACTTTGTTTTTCATATTTTAGTGTGACAAACGGTATTTGAACCGAAAGGTAACCTAGTAGGGATATCTTATTTTCTCTCTCACTCTCATTAAGGCTCTTCCATTCATCATATATTTTAGTTACATCAACCCTATACCATATTGTCTTATCAGTGCGCTCCATTTTTCTTGTGTAATTGTTTAGAAAGTAGTTCAGAAAGGATGTTTTCCCGGTTCCTTTTGCTCCCTTGATATAAATCATTTTAATGATATTATCAACAGTCAGTCTATTATAAAACTCACTCATACCTAGCTCTGTGTTAATTATATTATTTCTTTCTCCCTCACTATCCTTAAAAAGGACATAAGATGAATTAAATGCCGTCACAACATCTTCTTTCGACGGATTTGCACATATGCCATCATGTAGACATGAATAATAGTCGCTTATCATTTCAGCAGAACGCAGATATTTTTTTATTTTGTTTTCTACTGGATCTTTTGCATTTTGATCTAGAATATTTACGACAGGTGATTGGAATTTATGGGCAGACACGTCAACCTCCTTATTAACTACTGAATCAATAATATCATTGTTTTTCATTAGTATCTCCTAATTGTAAATTCACTCAAAACGAAACTATATTTTCAATGCTTTTCTTTTCACTTTGAACGATTTCTTTTGTTTTTGTTATTAGCCCAATCATCAATTTGTCAAATTCCTCTTCATGCTTTTTTGGATTATCTGTACTACCGATGAAACGCCTTACAATTTCCAAATGATTTGACATATTCTTATGGCTAGGCACTTCATCATCTAATAACAAAAGCACTGGATATAGTGCGCTCAATGCCTTTTCTTTTCCGTCATCCATTCCGAACATCCAAGAGTCTAAAGCAATACAAAGGCTAGAAACTGAGTCACGTATTTCCCCGATAACTTTGATTCGGTCTGCGGAAACCGTGTTGATATATAATGTTTTTTTAGTGTTTTTATAATTACCATAAGCATTCCATGAGGCAATTATAAATGTTGACAATATCCCTATCGCATAAAATACGTCTTTCATAATTACCTCTGCATATAATTGTTGGAATTTCTTCTATGAGCATATAACGCAACAATATCGGGCTGTCGGAATAAAACGAAGCGGCGTGCAAACAGTCCCACACCATTGTATTTTTAGCCGGTTTATTATTAAGTTGTATAATCGTAAAAGTAAAAGCCAAGCCTTAGTTTGAAACATCCTTCTATTCGTTACTAATAATAATATTTTTTAATTTTTCTATCTCATGCTGATTTTCATTCTCAAAATCTTCATCCAGCATAAAACTTTTTACTACCATTGATGTTTTTGCAAACAAACGACACAAACCTTTCCCCTCAGGATTATGATCAAGAAATTTCACCGATTGTTTTTGATTCTCGGCAAATTCCTTTTCAATGTATTGAGGGACAACCTCGTTGACGACAAACGTCGCTTCTGTTGAGGTCCCAAAAATACTAATCATGGATAAATTTTGTTCTTTTAATTGTTTTAAGACGGCGGTTTGTTGAGAGTTCATTGGGGTTTCCTTAGTTACAAATAGATTGTTTTCACTAATATTTACTGTGGTAATTTTTACCGTTAATTCGTTTATTTTAGCAAAAAGGCTATCTGGAAGGCATGGTTTTACAGCAAAATCATCCATGCCTACTTCTAGACACTCTTTTTTATATTCATCATTTGCCGTTAGTGCCATTATAGGGAAATAGGGCGCAGTTTTTCTGATAATTTTTGTAGCCTCAATTCCATTCATCTTGGGCATATCAATATCCATCAAACCAAGGTCATATTTGCCGTTATTTTTCTGTGCTAATTTAACAGCTTCGATTCCATTAGATGCCATATCGAAGTTATAACCCCAATCTTTCATGAATTCTTCATTTATCATTTGAATGATCGAGCAATCGTCTGCGATTAATATATTCATCTCCTCCCCCTTATAAACTTTTTTTAGCTTGCAGACATCATTAAGTTATTTTTTTCTTGCAAGGTTACTTTTTACACTTATGTCTTTGATTTAGGATATATTAATTTAAAGCACAAGCCAAATGTTTTCTTGGGTGTGGAATGAACCAGCTAAAAAGCAACATATTTTACTTTTACTCTGCTAACGCCAGTTTAAATTGTCGAGTGCAGCGGAGCGGAACGAGGTCAATTTGAAACATTGGTTAGGCATTTTTATTTTAATTTATTATTGAAAGATAATGCCACAACTTGACATAAACGTAAACATGCGAGTATGCTTACTTTAACGGAGCTTTATAACTCTAAAAGGCGGGCAAAACCGCCACCTGTAATATGTGCGGTTTTTTTGTGCCTGTGATTTAGTCATTTGTTATGGCTGGGAAGGTCTGGGGAATACAATACCCGAAAGGGAAATACCCAGAGCAGTGCCTTTTGCTGTTATAAACCATCCTGGTCACCCACTAACGCAACTTTATAATTGCAAAAGGAAATTAACCATGAACCAAGAAAAAAGTAATAAACGGTACTCTAAGAACTATTTTCAAAAGCCTTTTCCTCCAAACCATAATCCACTCATTGGAACGATGCAAGTTGACACTCTCTGTAATGTTCGTGATGCAATATATACTATTCAAGACTTATCCACACTCCCAGAGGGAATTGATCTATCCCCCAAATCGTCAACAGGTATGTACTTTATTATGAACTGTATTTTAAATGCTCTTCAATTTGAAATTCAACATCGGAAATAGGTACTAGCACCTGGGACTCCAACTCGGTAAATTATCGGGTTGGTTGTCTTTACTTATTTAGTGCATATTTTAGTAACTTCCAAAGTAAATCTTATGTCTAGCTGCGACATTTACTAATTGGTGTTTTGTAATTCCTCTGAAACTTCCAACTCTAGTGTGTCCCTCCACTAACTTCAATTCGAAATTCAACATCGGAGATAAATAAAAATTTTTAAAACGCACCCAACTCAGTCATTATACGGGTTGGGTGTCTGCGTACTTTCTCTTTCATCACTAAAGATATCGCTAGCAACGCCAAGTAAATCAGGATTTCTTTCAGAAAATGCTGTCCTGGCCCCTATGCATGTTGATGCGAATCTAGACATAATAAATGCTGAATCAATGCATGACTCAAGATTTGCGCCATTCAACATCCCAGTTAAAAATCCCGCAACAGCAGCATCACCTGCACCAGTAGTATCAGGCATCTCTATTCGAATATTTGGGTCTAATTCTTCTGGATACATATAGGAATCAAGGTCATCGATGCCAACACCTACAGCGAGAAATCTTTTGGAGCTATGCTGCATTGATTCATCATATGCATCCTTAACAACGATAATTAACGGGCTTGTGTACTTCTTTTTACTGCGCCATTTATATAATGCTCTAAGATAATCACTTATCTCATTGCCCTTCAAAAATGACTTTGCAGAAGATCTATTAACTAAATCACTAAGTTGCTCCATGTATAAAAACATAATATCTATATTTTGGATTAGTTTTGTCAGTCTATCTAAGCCTTTTCGTGAATATATCGCGCCGGGTGTCAGTGAGACAATCGCCTTTCCGTACACTTCACTTGCAATATATTCTTGTAGTTTAACCTCTTCCTTTCCAACAAAGGAAGATAAATGAACTATTTTTGATTGTTTAGCCCTGTCAATAATGCTGGCTTTTTCACAATGTTTATGAAATTCGTTATTTATACCTGGTGAAACAACAATTAATCGTTTTCCGCTCTCTTCAACTAATGTTATAGTTTTACCAGTGGGAAGGGAGTTAGCTTTATATAGCAATTCAGTATTAACACCGGCACTAAGTAATGATGACTCCAAATAGTCGCCATCATCATCTTTTGATACGGCACCAGTTATTGATGTTCTTATCCCTAACAGACCTAAAATGTATGCAGAATTAGCACCAGAACCTCCCGGTTCTCTTGTTGGATTGTCGAATACTTCGCACTCATGATCAGAATCGATTTTATCTATTAACTTTATTTCATCGACATTGTGCGCAGATACTACAAACACTTCATTTGATATAGAATCTGATCTTTCAATTCGATCTAGGATTTCTCTAAAGTGGTTTTCATTTCGTTCTTTTTCAGAAAATGTAAGCCGAACGCCAGCAAGCGTAAAAGAATCAATTTTTATTCTCTTTTTAAACTCATCAAGACGATCAAATAAATTCTTTCGATTATTCATTAGATAATTACCATCATTTTTAGCCCTAACGTCTTAGCATTTATACGTAATGCGCCGCACAGTTATTACAATAACGCACAAAACGCCAAGCGCATTGCGTATAAATGTCTGTTGAACAGTGCCGCTTGACTCCGGCTTCTCTTTATAGGAATTTGTTTTGATCGGTGCAGACTGATTAAAACTGTCGCACCGTTGAAATCCCCCCGGATTGGATTAGGCAATGTCTTTTTTAATTATTTTTCCAGTGATAAATCACCGGATTTACATTCATTTTGCCCTTTTTACCGGGTTTAGGCAAGGGGAATACCTCAGTTTGGTTACTGATAATTAAAATCCAGCGTTGTGTCGTTATTTTAACTTCAGTTTAAGACCAACATCGTCGCTTTACCTTGACTGCTGCTATCGGGAGCACTCGCGTCATCTTGCCCGTCATACATTTAGGGCAATCCTGCTCTTGCATGGCAACAGCTTTAGACTTTTCCAATTTAAGTCGACTTTTGCTCCCTTCCAAAGTGACTAATAATTGCCGTAACAAA
>Ga0209475_10001814_pt1 | contig 24381 bp, 24 predicted proteins | sample tdDd471_FD_187128 | JGI IMG/M metagenome (GOLD analysis project Ga0209475, IMG submission 187128) | Marine sediment microbial communities from the Atlantic coast under amendment with organic carbon and nitrate - tdDd47.1 (SPAdes)... | ecosystem: Environmental > Aquatic > Marine > Coastal >... | reverse complement strand
GGCGTCTCAAGCTAACTCACCAGTTATCGTACACTAAATTTTTTATTAATTGACGACTTTAAGCTGAATTTTCAGAGGATTTTTTGTGTCTGTGTGTAAAGCAAATGGGCTTATTTTGATCGGTCCCGCAATTGGAATGAAGTTTTGGTCAATTTAGAAAAAGAAGTCATTAGGTTACGTAACTCCGAGAATAATCGTTATGGCAATCATTTAACCCTGAGATAAGAGTCACTTGAGTTCTCCGAGCAACCATTGCTCGGCTTCATTTGGCTTTGAAAAAGAAACGATTCGATATCCATCCATGTAGGCATAGCTGTCAATCATGCTACATAACCCATCGACGGCCGCCATACGCTGTTTCAAATCAACCATGCCTTGATAGGTCATAGTGATTATCCGTCGTTGATTTTTTTAATTCGAAAAGGCACAAACGACTCCTAACTGCCTGTTATTTGTGAAATCGACGCACTGCCTTCATTGCCACTCATAATAGACTCAAGCTGATCCATCACTTTTAGATTAACCGGACTTCCCCACAAGCTGGACATAATTGATTCGGTGTTATTGTGTTTAGTACTACAGCAAAATAATTCTTTCCCGGGAATATCATTCCGGTTCAATAAATTTTCCACTTGTAAACGTCGTTCTACCTCTCTCGCCACAGCAGGTCCAGTATCGATTACACGAGCTTGTCCAGCACAGATTTCATTAATTAAGGGCATCAAAAAAGGATAATGGGTACAGCCTAATACGATAGTATCAGCTCCTTTGGACAATAGCGGCTGTAAATATTTAGTTAATAAATTTCGAGTTTCATTAGCAAATAAATCCAAGTTCTCTACCTGCTCAACCAATCCCGGACATGCCTGTAACTCCACCTGATGTTGCATCACCCAATTCTGCAACAAAATGGAAAATGACTTGCTTTGCAGGGTACGGCTGGTAGCCAAAACACCAATGGTTCCGGACTGAGTCGTCAAACTGGCCGGTTTTACCCCGGGTTCAATGCCGATAATGGGAATGGATATTAATTGACGAAGTTTTTTTATTGCTGTCACGGTGGCAGTATTACAGGCCACCACTATTGCTTTTACTCCCTTGTCCAGTAAAAAATGACTTATCGCCAAAGCCCTTTCTTCTATTACTTGTTGTGGTTTATCTCCATAAGGAACATATAGCATGTCCGCGACGTAAATCAAATCTTCATCGGGCAGGCGTTGTCGAATACTGCGTAACACTGATAATCCACCTACACCAGAATCAAACACGCCAATAGGATTGTCTTTCATGCCATACCTTAAGATGCATATTTTGCCAAAGGGAGTATTTTAGCGCATCACTTAGGCATTCCAAAGAGAAACTGTTGGATACCTTGCAGGTATTCAGGAAAGCTGGAAATACTATTGTGATCAGCCCCTGATATAATTTGAACCCGTACCTGATGCGGTTTAAATTGTTCCAGTAAACGTTCGGAGTTTTTTCGTGGCACAATCTGATCATGTTCTGCCATAATCACCAGCGTTGGAGCGGTTATGTTTTTTACTCGCCGATCTGATTGGTATTTTTCTCGCAATAGCAGGCTAATGGGGTAAATTGGAAAACGTCGTTGAGCTATTTTTTCAATACTATCAAATGGAGTGACTAAAATTAATTTATGAGTCGCCCTATTGGCTGCCAAATAGGTAGCGATACCGCTTCCCAAACTCCTCCCCATTATGGATAAATGACGATGCCGCTCTTTTAGCTTATCGTAGACAAGCTCCGCATCTTGATATAATGCCTGCTCTGAAGGTCTGCCGGTACTTTCCCCATACCCCCTATAATTGACAAGATATACGGATATATTTTTAAAAATATTGCCAAAATCATATCTATTATGTGCCACAGCCTCTGCATTGCCGCCAAAATAAATCAATGCGTCTTGCTGATCGGGATTTATCACTAAAACCTGTATGGTCTCACTTCCACTAGAAAAAAATTCTTCTTGTAGACCCAAATTACCCGGACCTTTAACGGGAAAATAGATAAAACTTTTCTGTAATAGGTACAGGACCAACCCAAATCCCAGGTAGATTAACAGGAGATAAATAATGCCCATAGTTATTGTTGGAAAAACAAATTTATTTATAGCCATAGCCTCATCTTAAGAGATAGCCTCCTGATACAATGGCAAACAACATTCTACTCTCAGACCAGGGTCATTATCTAATAATTGAATATCGAAGCGATGCAGTTTTGCTACCGCAAAAACCAAACTTAAGCCTAATCCGTTTCCTGCAGTATTGCGACTTTCTTCCAAGCGGAAAAAACGCTGGAAAACTTTTTTTCTGGCTTCGGAGGGAATTCCAGCCCCAGAATCAGCAAAAGAAAGGATGACTCTCTGTTTTTTTAATACCAGCTCAATAGTAATACTACCCTGCTCCGGCGTATATTTAATCGCATTATCCAATAAATTGGCAAAAGCCTGAACCAATAGATCACGATATCCCCATATGGTGGCGGGAGTTTCAATATTTAAGGTGAGCGTCTGCTGTTTTACTTCACTCAATGGCTCATATAACTCTACTACATCCATTAATACTTCATTGAGAGATAAGGCGGTAAAGTTTTCCTGCAGATTGGAATTTTCAATTCTAGCAATATGCAGTAGGGCATTAAAGGTATTCAAAAGTCCGTCGGCTTCGACAATGGCTTTTTCCAATACATCTTTAGCTTCTTCTTCGATGCGCTTATTATTTAAATGATCCAGGTGTGATTTCAGGCGTGATAAAGGAGTTCGCAGATCGTGGGCAATATTATCTGAAACCCGACGGACTCCCTCCATTAACTCCTGAATCCGATCCAACATCGTATTTAAATTGCTCGCCAACACGTCAAAATCATCGTTGCTATTTCGGGTAGGGATCCGTTTGGCCAGATCGCCTGACATAATCTCAACGCTGGTACTATTAATACTTTCGATACGCCGTAACATACTTTTACTCATCATAATACCGCCAGCCGCAGCCAAAACGATGGTAATCAGCAATCCCCAAATCAGAGTATGAATAATTAGTTTTTTGGTTTTTTGCAGATCATGGATATCCTTACCAACCAATAAAAACAAATTACCCGGCAAGTAAAAACTACGCGCACGGGCATGGTGAATTTCATTATTTTCATTGATATTTTCCAAACGAAAATTTACCCAGCCGTTTTCATCCTTTTTCTCCAAAGGCCATTGATCTAAATTTCCCAGTAAAGGAATAAATTGATCCGTAGTGAGTAAATATAAGGAGGTACCCACCGGCTTACTCGACAAGCGTTTGCGTAGTAAATTGGTTAACCCACCTAGACCACGTAATTCATAGTGTTCTACCAGCGCTTTAATATCCGCTTCGATTTGATAATCCATCTGTTTGGTCATATAAGCCGCCGTAGACCAATAGATAAATGCCATTAATATCATTACCGACATACCGAATAACAGCATGTAAATTAGTGACAAACGAATAGTCGAACTACGTAGAAAGGGGGTCAAGGGTTTCATTAATCATCTGCTTTCATGGTGTAACCTACCCCTCGCACCGTCTGCAATAAAGGCTTGTCAAAGTTTTTATCAATCTTATTGCGTAAACGGCTAATATGAACATCAATAACATTGGTTTGTGGATCGAAGTGAAAATTCCAGACATTTTCCAATAACATAGTACGGGTAATGATTTGTCCTTGATTGCGCATTAAATATTCCAACAAGCGGAACTCACGCGGTTGCAAATCAATATTTTGTCCAGCTCGCTTAACACTATGGCTTAATAGGTCCATTTCCAAATCGGCCACCTTTAAAGCGGTTTCCGGTTGTTTAATATCACCTTGACGACGACTCAACACATCCAATCGTGCTAATAATTCGGCAAAAGCAAAGGGTTTAACCAGATAATCATCCCCTCCTGCACGTAAGCCATGAACCCGATCATCAACCTCTCCAAGAGCACTTAGAATCATTACCGGTGTGGTATTACCAGAAGCACGGATAGTTTTTATAGCACTGAGACCATCTAAATTGGGCAACATGCGATCCATAATTATGACATCATAACTATTTTCCAAGGCCATAAATAATCCACTCTTACCATCTGCCTCGTGGTCAACTGTATGTCCATTTTCCGATAGCCCTTTAACCAGATACTGTGCGGCTTGAATATCATCTTCCACTACTAGTAAGTGCACAAATATTTATCCTCTCTTTATCAAACTAATCTGAAAATTAAGTGATACTTTTTTAATTCTGTCTTCTATGTATTATTTTAGCAAATTCGATATATTACAAGATTACCAATTGTTAATCATTTGGAAAGCTAGCGGTAATAGACTTTTTTATATAATCATTGTCCATAGAGTGTCAGCAAATTAATTATATGGAGAATGAAATCATGACAAAGCAAGTTTTACCCTCATTTAAAAAAGCTCTGTTTTTCGCTACTGCCATATCAGTATCTGTTCTAGCACCTATTTATTCAGTACATGCCAGTAACAATAGTCAGACCATTCAGGTGGAGAATAGCAAGAGCTATATTGGTGTAGCCATTGATAAAGTACCTCAAGCCTTACAATTACAATTGGGTAAAATATTACCCAATGGTCAAGGTATTTTGGTTCGTGAAGTCGTACCAGGCTCACCAGCTGAAGCAGCTCAATTACAAGCTTACGATATCATATTATCCTATAACCAGGAAAAACTGCTATCCCCTAAACAACTAACTGAACTGGTTAGGGACGGGAAAAAAGGCGATCACGTAAATATGGAGATAATAAGAAACGGCCAGGTACAATCATTACAAGTGGTCATTGGTGAGCAGAAAGTAGCTTCCAATCCGGCCATACATAAGCCTATGCATCATCGTTATAGTCAACATCATCCCATGCACCGCTATGGAATGCCATTTGACTCAATGCAAATGCCCTGGTCCGGCAACCAATTGAGCAAAAACTGGGACAGCTTTCAGTCTATGTCACTGGAAAAAATAAAAGACAATCAGTACAGAGCGGCGATTGAGTATTTGGATAAAGACGGCGTTGAACAACGATACCAATTCCAGGGCAGTCGCGCCGATATTCAACAACAGTTGCAACAACAGGAGCAATTACCGGAACGTGAAAAACAACAATTAATGAATCTACTTAGTGCCAATCAAAATAACGGAATTCCCGATATTGGACGTTTAATGTCGAAAGAGTTCTTTTCACAAACACCATTTGATTGGAATTCTATGTTTTAACAGACTAAGTATGTGAGTTTAGATTTTGTCCTACATTGAGTTGTTAACAAAAGACAAAAGATAAAGTCATACTACGTAAGAACTTGCATTCCCCAGCAAGCCCTTTAGTTGGTTTAAGCTCTACCCATTAGCGTTTAGTTTTCCCTTGTTTTAGCGCTTAAACCAACAATTTTTTTAAGTCATCCCATCCATATTCGAATCTACAATAGGAATACCAGTTAACTCGACTATCTCACCTACTTGAGCTTGTTGCTCCTCAGAATATTCTATATACTGAGGTTCTTCCATCAGTGACGTTAGAGTAAATATTACCCCAGAGTTATTGCTCATATAGGTATTGCTGCTGCTTTGAGCCGTCGTAACGGTCGAAGTATCCGAGGTTACCGAAGCTATAATAGCTTGTGCGTCACTAATATTAGCCGCTTGATAACTGGCCCCGGTTGCAGTTATCTGCTCGGTAAAATATTCAGCTGCGGTGACTTTATTGGCTAAGGTTGTCGCATCATCAGACAATGCCGATTCCGCAATAGCCACGGCAACTTCACCTAAGGTTCGGGTGCCGGCACTAATTTCACTAACCCAAAATTCCAAACCGGCAGTTTCCGGTGCTCGATTAAACATCTGTTGATAAAGATCGGTTACCTGCTGAGTAGTACTACCTTGACCAATTCCATTGGTATATTCTTCTGAATTTCCGAATTGATTGATCATTTCCGACACATTACCGCCATTGGCATCCAGTGTTTCTGCCCAGAACTCCACTCCAGCGGGATCACCAGGACGTCCATAATAGGCGACATAGAGTTGTTGTACTTTGCTAATCGAACTTGCTGATGCTGCCATAAGGGCACACTCCTTGAATCATTATTGACCTGTTTTTGTTTCAGTATAGCGTAATTTTAAGCGTCCATGCTATTTTGGCATTTTTTACTTCGAGAAGTTCTTCTATCTAACTCTTTTTTAATTATACGATTCTGTATTAAGATATAGGACAAATATAAAATTTATGGAGATGAGCATGGCCAACCTTAAATTGATCAGTTTCAAAATATGCCCTTTTGTACAACGCGCAGTAATAGCACTTAAACTCAAGGAGATCGAATACGATATTGAATTTATCGATCTTGCTAATCCTCCGGAATGGTTCCTAAAAATTTCACCTATGGGTAAAGTTCCGGTATTACTGGTAGACGATACGGTTTTATTTGAATCAGCGGTAATCGCCGATTATCTGGATGAAGAATTTGATCTGGAACTGCATCCGGCCGATCCTCTAGTTAAGGCGCAACAAAGAGCATTGGTCGAATTTGGTTCAGCTATCCTAATGAGCCAGTGGCAAATGTGTATGGCACCTGATGAGGCTGGTTATAAGGAGCAACTAGGCAACGTGCAAAAACAATTACAGCAACTTGAGGGGCACCTTAAGGATTCACCCTATTTTAATGGCGAACATTTATCGATGATAGATGTTTCCTTCGCTCCACTAATGATGCGCCTGGATATTATTCAACGTAATTTTGTCGGTGAAATCTTCGACGACCGGCCAAAAGTAAAACAATGGGCTGATAATTTACTGGCCCTACAGGAAGTTAAAGATTCTGTTGTGGAGAATTTGGAAGCGTTGTTAATCGGTCGAATAAAAGGAGCTGGTGGGTTCTTAGCCGCTTGAATGACTGTTTCGCTAACGTGAATTCCTCGTTAGCGATTACTCACTTTAGCCTTAAGGTAGTTTAACTAATATTTCTTTCCCTGCACTTTTATGTTTACTATCAATAGCTCGAACCCTCACTTGCTTTACTCGCAGCGGTAATTTCACATTAGCCAAACTACGGGTAAACGGTTGTTCGTGAATGTGTGGATGTGCCAATACACGAGTAGCCAGAATATTACCGTTTAAAGAAACAATTTCCCAACGATTTGCATAATGTTTCCAACCCTCATCTTTATGCCGAACAGTTACTGCAAAATTATAAGTTCGCTCAGCCACTTTACTTATCTTAACATCGAGAACATCGGCTTTACCGGCCCACAATAGCGTAGGATTAAAAACCACAACTAAAACACCCAATATGAAATAACGCATAGTTTTTTACCTATATGACTAAATATTGATATGCTGAAAATATAGCACACTAAATATTCGATAGGTGCTAAAGTTCAAAAATAAGCATAGCCTAGCCAGTTAAAAAATATTGACTAAAATTATAAGCGAGGACAGTCAATTTAAATTTACACTCGATTATATTTCACAATGCAAGCTGATTATTATCAAGTTATACATTCCTTTAAAGCGACAGTGATTTATTACTTTAATACTCCTTTTAGTCGTATTGTGGCATGGTTTTCGGCGTTTTCTCCCCCCATATTAAATCAAAGTTTATTCCTGAGCAGGTCATCTTCAGTATAAATATTAGTTAAACGTTGGAGATATAGAAATAATCCCATCCTACTCCTGAAAACTCTTTTAATTGTTCCAAGAGGGATGATGAAGGTATTGCCTCCTGCGGGAATATCCCCATCACTTCAATAAAACATTTACCCAATCCGGCAAAATGACGCCAGTTACAGCGATGAAAGAAAAAGTTTTTTGCGCAATACTGACACTGAAAAGAACTGTCAACAGTTACCGCTTGCCGTTCAATAATAGCCGCAGTTTTTTTACAACTAGGACAACGATAGTGAAATTCATCCTTACCTGGAATAAAGACGGTTTGTGAAAGAAATTCCGGTACTCTAATAGCAACAAAATTTGCCGGTAACTCACTGTCTTCGTCAGGTTCAAACTCTATCGACGGAGCACAGCCCATAAACATTATCTGACTTAGAAACCTATCACCGATAAGGTGATAATCCTGTCCCTGATAATGCCAGCTATCCGAGAGAAATTTCTGCTCATGCAAAAAAGTCATTAAAACGGTACGACTGGCGGGAGTATGGTCAATATCCTTGGGATGCAACACTAAGCGATTATAAAAATTCATACCTTAAGCTCCTGCAATGGGGAAGGTTAATACTTCGTCAATCGAGTTTTTTGCAGTTAACAACATCAATAATCGATCCAATCCCAATGCCACCCCGGAACAATCGGGAAGACCATGTTGCAAGGCACCTAAAAAATTACTATCCATAGGAATAGTATTTTTGCCCATTGCCAATCGTTGTTGGTTTTCCCATTCAAAACGCCGTTGCTGTTCTTGGCTATCTTGCAGTTCATAAAATCCGTTGGCCAACTCCATTGACGCAACATAAACCTCAAAACGCCTAGCCACCGGAACACCTTGAGAATTTTTTTCGATTTTGGCTAAAGCCGCCTGGCTAGCCGGATAATCATAAACGAAAGAGATACAGGGTTGCTCCCGAGTTCCTCCTAATTGCGGTTCTATAATATGACTCATTAATAATTCCAACCAACGATCTTTCGCCTCATCTCGCTCCAAGACCCGGTGTAGATTATGCTCCCGAGCACAGCGATATAGCTCATCAATATCGACATTATGCGGATTAATCGATAAAAACTTTTCAAAACATTCCTGATAAGAATAAAAACAAGATGGCGAAAGCGTTATTTCAGCCATTAGCTCTCGCAATAAATCATCCATTTCTTGCATTAATTGCAACAAATCATAGCCAGGCCGATACCATTCCAGCAGACTAAATTCAGGATTATGTTTAGAACCCGATTCACCTTGCCGAAAGACCTTACAGATCTGGTAAATAGGACCACTCCCGGACGCTAAAAGGCGTTTCATAGGGAGTTCAGGAGAGGTCTGTAAAAAGTAATCTTGTCCCTGAAAATCGGTGACAAAACTATCGATAAAGGGATCGCAGGTAGTGGAACAGGAGAGTACCGGTGTTTCCACTTCCAACACTAAGCGTTTTAGAAAGAATTTTCGGATCGTGCGTAACATTGCCGCACGTTGTTGTAATACAGCCATTTCGGCAATCGGTTGCCAATTACCATCAGTTATCATTACAGACATAACAAGCAAAAATTAATGGCAGCTTGCTTAGCTGCCATTATTTTTAATTATTCGTCTTTAGCACGCGACACGTACTTAGCGGTACGGGTATCGACTTTTAATACATCACCAATATTAATGAATAAAGGAACTTGAACCACAGCACCTGTTTCCAAGGTAGCTGGTTTACTGCCGCCACCTGAAGTATCCCCTCTAAGACCCGGGTCGGTTTCGGTAACCGCCAAATTAACAAAATTTGGTGGCGTTACTGAAATGGGTACTCCATTCCATAAAGTCAGGGTACTGGTATCCTGCTCTTTTAACCACAGATTAGCATCCGCCACAGCATTTTTATCGGCCCCCATCTGTTCATAGGTTTCTTCATCCATAAAGTACCATTGCTCACCGTCATTGTATAAATATTGTTGCTCGACTTCGATCACATCCGCTGCTTCAACCGATTCACCTGACTTGAAGGTACGCTCAACTACCCTTCCGGTTTTTAAATTGCGGATCTTAACGCGGTTAAAAGCCTGGCCTTTACCTGGCTTCACAAATTCATTTTCGATAATGGCACAGGGGTCATTATCAATCATAATTTTCAGACCACTGCGGAATTGATTGGTGCTATATGATGCCATACTGTCCTCAAACTAGGGGCTGTTTAGAAAAAGAGAATATAATATCATTTGTTGTCTCAGAGTGAAAACGTACAGGGAATATTTAATGGGGAAATACTTTCAATCAGCTCAGGAATTATTGAAATTTTTACAACTGAATGAAACGATGGTTAATTATGATGCCGATGCAGAGAGCTCATTTCGTTTTCAAGTGCCGGAGGCATTTGCCAAACGCATGCGAAAAGGCGATCCCAACGATCCATTATTATTGCAGGTGCTGCCACAGCCCAATGAATTGATCGAATATCCCGATTTTAGTCATGATCCCTTACAGGAAGAGCAAGTGGTAGTAGCTCCGGGACTGTTAAAAAAATATCAAAAACGACTATTGATTGTTACCACATCAGCCTGCGCCATCCATTGCCGCTACTGTTTTCGCCGCCATTTCCCCTACCAGGAAGCACGCCTGGACTGGTTGCAACTGGAAGAAAACCTGGATTACCTGGAAAACTTCCCGGACACCACAGAAATTATTTTAAGTGGAGGCGATCCCTTTTCTTTGAATGATAAAAAGTTTGTCGAACTATTACGACGTCTGGAATATTTTAGCCATTTAAAACGAATCAGAATCCATACTCGCAAATTGGTGGTTAGCCCGGATCGCATTTCCCCGGTACTATTAAATGCTTTAAAATCCTGTTCAATGCCTTTGGTCATAGTTTTACATATTAATCACGCCAACGAACTGGACAAAGAAACAGTGCAACTGCTGAATCCATTAAGAGAAATTTCACATCTGCAATTACTTAATCAGGCCGTGTTATTAAAATCGATTAATGATAGTGCTGAAACATTAATTAACTTGAGTGAGCGTTTATTTCAAGCGGGCATACTACCCTATTATTTGCATATGCTGGACCCGGTTGCCGGTAGCCAGCATTTTCAGGTAGAGGAAAGCCGAGCCCTCCAGTTACATGAGACTTTAAAACAGCAATTACCCGGTTATCTGGTTCCCAAACTGGTAAGGGAACAAGCCGGAGATCTGTATAAGCAGCAAATTTAACCTCCGGCTTCACCCTCTTCAGGCTTTTCAGTTTCAATTTTTGGAGCTGCATTAACAATCAACTTATCAACTTTTTGTAAGCCTCTAGGTAACTTATGACCTCGTCTACCACGCTCACCGATATAATGTTCCAGATCATCCAGTTTTAAAGTTAAATGTCGTTTTCCGGAATGGATGGTTAAGGTTTGACCATTGGAAAGAATACTTAGAGCAACCACGTATTCCAAACGTTCAGCCACTCGATTGGCTTGAATTGATATTATCTTAACTCCTTTACCTTTTGCCAATTTGGGTAAGGCATTCAGGTTATGGATCAATAGCCGCCCTTCATTGGTCACAGCCACCACCCGATCCGATTCATAGTCGCTGATTTTTATCGGATTCATCACCTTACCACCAGCCGGTGCGTTAAGCAGCGCCTTGCCTTTTTTGTTTTTGGTTACCAGATCTTCCAATTGCGCCACGAAACCATAACCCGCATCGGAGGCTATTAAATACAAGGAATCAGGAACATCCATTAAAACACTGACAAAATGTGCGTTGGCCAGACAATTGACCTTGCCGGTCAAAGGTTCTCCCTGACTCCGTGCTGATGGTAAATCATGACTGGGAATGGCATAACTACGACCGGTACTATCGATAAATACCGCCGGCATATTACTTTTACCCTTAGCATTACCAAGATAGCTGTCTCCTGACTTATAGTTCAAACTGCTGGGATCGATATCATGTCCCTTGGCGGCACGAATCCATCCTTTTTCAGATAACACCACAGTAATCGCTTCACTACCAATCAGATCGGTTTCTTGGATAGCTTTGGCGGCTTTACGTTCGATAATTTGTGAGCGACGAGGATTACCGTGTTTCTTAGCCAGCTCCTTTAGCTCTCTCTTAATTAATGTCTTCATGCGCTGTTTGGAACCCAAGGTCAGTTCTAACTGTTTGCGTTCCTGTTGCAATTCATCCTGTTCAGCACGGATTTTCATCTCTTCCAATTTGGCTAAATTACGCAATTTGAGTTCCAAAATGGCTTCTGCCTGGACATCGCTAATGGAGAAATGTTCCATTAAGACCGGCTTGGGTTTATCTTCGGTTCGAATAATGTGGATTACTTCATCGATATTTAAAAATGCAATTAAATAGGCATCCAAAACATGCAGACGATGGTTTACTTTTTCCAGTCGATATAGCAAACGTCTTCTGACGGTGGCAAAGCGATAGTCCAGCCATTGTTGTAATATACCTTTCAAGCCCAGTACTTGCGGACGACCATTTAAACCGATCATATTCATATTGACACGATAATTGCGTTCCAGATCGGTGGTAGCGAATAAGTGATCCATAACCATTTCAATATCGACACGATTAGAACGAGGGATAATTACCAACCGGGTAGGATTTTCATGATCGGATTCATCACGTAAATCATTTATCATCGGTAATTTTTTTGCCTGCATCTGAGCTGCCAATTGTTCCAGAATTTTGCTACCTGATGTTTGGTGAGGTAAGGCATTAATAATAATATCACCATTTTCCACCTCATATTTGGCCCGCATTTTTATCGAACCACCACCAAGTTCGTACATTCTTTGGATATCACCACTGGGAGTAATAATTTCTGCTTCAGTGGGATAATCAGGGCCTTTCACAAATGCCATTAATTCCGGTACTGCAAGTTCCGGGGAATCAATTAAAGCGATACACGCATCCACAACCTCAATTAAATTATGCGGTGGAATATCGGTAGCCATACCAACGGCAATACCCGTAGTCCCATTAAGAATAATGTGAGGTAATTGAGCCGGTAATAATTTCGGCTCTTCTAAAGTCCCATCAAAATTCGGGATCCAATCAGTAGTGCCTTGTCCGAGTTCCTGTAATAACACCTCTGAAAACACAGATAATTTAGCCTCGGTATAGCGCATAGCAGCAAAAGATTTGGGATCATCTACTGCTCCCCAGTTACCTTGACCATCAACCAACGGATAGCGATAGGTAAAAGGCTGAGCCATTAACACCATGGCTTCGTAACATGCACTATCACCATGCGGATGATATTTACCCAATACATCCCCAACCGTACGTGCAGATTTTTTATATTTAGCCGAAGCTTTTAGGCCCAGTTCCGACATGGCAAATATTATCCGTCGTTGCACAGGCTTCATTCCATCGCCAATATGCGGTAAGGCTCGGTCAAGAATGACATACATGGAATAATCCAAATAGGCCTTCTCGGTAAATACTTCTAACGGCTGAGTTTCAATTCCATCATCAAGAGTGGTTAGATCGGACATTTTTTTTACGCACTTAATAAAATTTTAATTGGCAGAGATTATATTCAAGATAAGCTTTATAGCCAAATTTAAATTATTCGGATATACTCAAAAATAATAATAACATTTCCCAAATTATGCTTGTTTTAGTGGTTGACGATAGTATTTCTATTCGAAATTTCATTGGTAATAGTATTACCAAACAAGGTCACCAAGTCATTGCCGTACCGAGCGGTGAAGAAGCCCTCAGGGTATTTCAGAAAGAGCCTATCGATCTCATCCTTATGGATGCCGAAATGCGCGGTATGGACGGATTTACCACCACACAAAAGATTCGTGAGTTAAGCGAACAGCACTGGGTGCGAAATAAAATTGAACAGCTAGTGATTGAACACCGAACATCTGATATTGCCGAGAATCTAACAATCAGCATTGGTATTGCTACCTGTGTAAGAAATAACGATATTGGACAGCTGGTTGAACAAGCTGATCAAGCTTTATATAAAGCCAAGAAATCGGGAAGGAACCAATTTAAAGTATTTTCTTAAAAAACAAAAAAGCCCTAAGAATCAATCTTAGGGCTTTGTATCACTTAATAGTGAATATATTACTTAGCTTCTGGAGCAGGAGCTTTAGCAGCCCATTGCTTCATTCTCTCTTCGTAAGCTTTACGATCCGCTTCCATCTTAGCTAATTGTTGCTTTTGCATATCTTCAAAAGCTTTCTTTTGCGCTTCTTGCTGCTGCTTGAACTGATCTTGAGATGGCATTGCAGGCATAGCTGGAACCGCTCTTGGAGCTACTGGAGCTGCGTATGGAGCAGGAGCATAAGGCTGGTAGCCATTTACGTTGTTGAAGCGGTTGCTGCCGTCCCAACTGTTATTTGCACGCCAGTTACTGTTTCCATCGCCATATCCGTTAGCATTACCATTTCCATAGTAGTTACCACGACCATTACCACGACCACGTCCGCGGCCTTTAGCCTTGAAGCTGAAATCTACTTCACCGTCCATATCACCGTCAAAATCAGTTGAACCGTCACCGTAACCGCTACCATAACCATTACCACTGGCGTTAGTAGAACCGTACCCGTTACCGTAACCATTGTTATTCCAGTTGTTGTTCCAATCGTTAGAGCCGTCATCACCCCACCAAGCACTGGCAGAAGCAGTTAAAGCCATAGAACTAACGGTAGCCGCAGCTATTAATAATTTCTTGATTTGCATTTTATTCTCTCCAAAATAAATGACATTAAATATTCGTTTTAACCCCGAGGTAATGTTGTTTACCTCTTCAATGGAATCTATCATATTACAACTTTAGTAAATTAGCAAGTTCTAATATTATTTATTTTATTTTATGTGACTTTAATCACCTAGGTAATTTTCATACGCTAAAATAAAAAAACCTTGAAGCCAAAACTTAACTTCAAGGTTTACACACAATAAGGACATTAAAAATGTCAATTGAATGCTAGGGGAAGCAGCATTCAATTTATTACACCAAAGCGTTATTACTTAGCTGGAGCCCACTGCTTAATGCGAGCTTCGTATGCTTTACGATCCGCTTCCATTTTAGCCAGTTGTTTCTGTTGCATTGCTTCGAAAGCATTTTTCTGAGCTTCTTGCTGTTTTTTGAACTGATCTACAGTTGGCATAGCTGGAGCAGCCGGCATTGCTTGAGGAACAGCAGCTCTAGGAGCAACTTGTGGAGCTGCATAAGGAGCAGCACCATAACCGCTTACGTTGTTGAAACGGTTGTCGTAGTTGTTGTAACCACGGCCAGAACCGTATCCGTCACCATAACCATTTCCGTATGCGTTACCATAGTAGCTATTGCGAGCATTTCCATTACCACGACCACGTCCGCGGCCTTTAGCCTTGAAGCTGAAATCTACTTCACCGTCCACGTCACCGTCCATATCACCAGAACCGTCACCATAACCATTACCATAACCGTTACCGTAAGCGTTGCTAGAACCATATCCGTTACCGTAACCGTTGTTGTTCCAGTTGTTGTTCATGTTGTTAGAACCATCATCACCCCACCAAGCACTGGCAGAAGCAGTTAAAGCCATAGAACCAACGGTAGCCGCAGCTATTAATAATTTCTTGATTTGCATTTTATTCTCTCCAAAATAAATGACATTAAATATTCGTTTTAACCCCGAGGTAATGTTGTTTACCTCTTCAATGGAACCTATCATATTACAACTTTAGCATATTAGCAAGCTCTAATATTAAGAAGTTCATTTTATGTGATATCAGTCACATAATGGATTTTACTAGTCAACAAACAAAAAAACCTTGAAGCCAAAACTTAACTTCAAGGTTTACACACAACAAGGACATTAAAATGTCAATTGAATGCCGGGGAAGCAGCATTCAATTTATTACACAATATTGCTATTACTTAGCAGGAGCAGCTGGAGCCTTAGGAGCCCACTGCTTGATGCGAGCTTCATATGCTTTACGATCGGCTTCCATTTTAGCAAGTTGTTTCTGTTGCATTGCTTCGAAAGCTTTTTTCTGAGCTTCTTGCTGTTTTTTGAACTGATCTACAGTTGGCATAGCTGGAGCAGCAGGCATTGCTTGACGAGGAGCAGGAGCAGCAGTTCTAGGCGCAGCTTGTGGAGCAGCATAAGGAGCACCACCGTATGGACCATAACCACTTACGTTATTGAAACGGTTGTCATAGTTGTTGTATCCACGACCAGAACCGTATCCATCACCATAACCATTTCCGGATGCGTTACCATAGTAGCTATTGCGAGCATTACCATTACCACGACCGCGACCACGACCTTTGGCTTTGAAACGGAAATCTACTTCACCGTCCATATCGCCGTCCATATCACCAGAACCGTCGCCATAACCATTACCATAACCGTTACCGTATGCGTTAGTAGAACCGTAACCATTACCGTAACCGTTGTTATACATGTTGTTGTTCCAGTCGTTAGAACCGTCGTCACCCCACCAAGCGCTGGCAGAAGCAGTTAAAGCCATAGAACTAACAGTAGCCGCAGCTATTAATAATTTCTTGATTTGCATTTTATTCTCTCCAAAATAAAGTACATTAAATATAATGTTTTTAACCCCTAACCCGATTTCTCGAGTTAATCACAAAAAGTTATTAATTAAGAAATAACAGAATTTTCTTAATTAATTAACTTCGATGTGTGTATCATATTACAACTTTAACACTTTAGCAAGCATTAATATTAACATTTTCTAATATTCTTTTAATTGAAACTCTTGATCCTTTCTTTAGAAAGCTTCAATAGTATTTAATTTCATGTATTTGAGGGGAATCTGTATTGCGATAAGGAAGAATAAAAAAGCTCTAAAACATGCAAGCTCTTTTAATTTTGTCTTATGATAGTACAATTGTGTACAACAATTTTAATTAGTTTAGATATAGCAGGTAACATGTTAATTATTATTTCACCCGCAAAGAAACTGGATTTTGAATCCATAGCCCAAACTGAAAAATTTACGCAGGCTGATTTTCTGGATGATTCCCAGGAACTGATCAATACTCTGCTCTCCTATACAGCAGGCGATCTCGAAAAATTAATGAAGCTCAGCAGTAATCTGGCCCAGTTAAATTACCAGCGCTATCATGACTGGAATCAACCCTTCAATCCACAAAATGCGAAACAGGCCATATCTACCTTTAAGGGGGATGTCTACACGGGCTTAAACATCGAAAGCTTCAATGATGAACAGTTGGATTTTGCTCAGGATCATTTACGCATACTATCCGGTCTCTACGGATTACTACGGCCACTGGATCTCATGCAACCTTATCGCCTAGAGATGGGGACTCGCTTAGAGAACCAACGGGGTAAAAATCTTTATGAATTCTGGCAGGATAAAATTACCATTGCCATTAATAAGCAGCTTAAAGAGTCAAATAGTTCTCATCTCATTAATTTGGCATCAAATGAATACTTCAAGTCAGTGATTCCAACTCAAGTTCAATCCCCGATTGTTACTCCGGTATTTAAAGAGCTGAAAGACGGCAAATATAAAATCATCAGTCTTTTGGCCAAGCGAGCAAGAGGAATGATGAGTGCATTTATTTTAAAAAATCAATTAACCTCTGTCGACGATATCAAAAAATTCTCTGATGCCGGTTATGTATATAATGAAGAGCTTTCCAAGGATAATGAGTGGGTGTTTACCCGTGATAAGAAACCCAGTTAAGAGGCTAACAAGCTAAGATAACCGCATGCAGCGACTATTTTCCTTACCATTAAGATATTATATCTATTTGACCGCTTTATTCGGTTTTATTTTAGCCCTGCTGGCAATGTCTTTTTTCCCCAAGCCGGCAGCAAATCCCATTGCTGTCGACGTAGCCGGTAAAACCAACACCGCCCCCTCCCAAAGACCTTTGAGCTATGCTGACGCTGTTGAAAAAGCCTTTCCATCAGTAGTCAGTATTTTTACCCGTAAGCAGAGTGAAGAACAACATTTGTTGACCCCTGAAAATCCCTTAATGATTCCACCGCGATTATTTCCACAAAATCGCCCCAATAAAACAGAATTGGATTTGGGTTCTGGCGTCATCGTAAGTGCTGATGGTCACATTTTAACCAATAATCATGTGATTAAAAATGCTGATAGTATCGAAGTCATGTTAAATGATGGAAGATTTTTAACGGCCAACTTAATCGGGCATGATCCTGAAACTGATCTTGCGGTATTAAAAGTTTCAGCGAGTAATTTACCGATTATCAAATTTGGACGCTCCGATTTCGCTCGAATCGGTGATATTGTACTAGCCATTGGTAATCCTTTCGGCGTCGGACAAACCGTAACCTCCGGTATCATAAGCGGTTTAGATCGTAGCGAGTTGGGATTGAGTACCTTTGAAAACTTTATCCAGACCGACGCCCCTATCAATCCCGGTAACTCAGGTGGAGCGTTAATTAATACCAATGGAGAATTGATCGCCATCAATACCGCTATTATTTCGCCCAGTGGCGGTTCACAAGGAATCAGCTTTGCCATTCCTATAGATTCGGCGAAAAAAGTGATGGAACAGCTTATTCGTCATGGTTCGGTCATCCGTGGCTGGATTGGTGTCCGAGCCGTAGGAATATCACCGCAACGTAGCCAACAAGTCCTGGGGTACATAGTCAAAGGACTGGTCATCGTCGGTACCGTTGCCGATGGACCTGCCGCTAAAGCCGGTTTAATCGCCGGCGACATTATTACTCAAATCAATAATAATAGTATCGATTCAGTGGAATCAGCATTAGCCACCATAACCAATTTAAAACCGGGCGAAACAGCTATATTAAACGGCTTAAGAAACAATCAATCCGTGCAATTTAAGGTTGTTGCAACGCGACGTCCAGATATGTCCAATCAATAATTCGTTGCCTTAAGCATCCCTTAAGCTTTAAACCACTATACTTCTCCAAACTTATCCTTTTCATCTTGACCGATAACTGCCCATATTGGGAATCCAGCAATTATATTTATTGACCTATTAAATTAAGTCGTGCGAATATTAATCAAAATGTTAAATAATAATTCATACAAATCAAATAACGTTATGAAACATGGCTTAAATTTATTCGTTGGACAGATGATCGCAACAGTCGGTTTGCTCGTGATTATTTGTATTGGAGCGGTATTGTCGTTTTACTTTACCAATCAGAGTGTATTGGAGAACTACGATGAGCTGATGCAGGAGGAAAAAGAAAAAAATAGCCTAAATCAAATCGATCTTTTGGTTAGTCTTGCCCGTCAGGCCGAAAAGGGTTTTTATGCCAAACAAAATCCGGAGAATGCCCAACAGGTTTTGAATAACCTCAACAAAGCGCTACAGATTTCTCAAAACCTACATACTGCAGAAGAATTGCCCCACCCCCAAACCGATACACCGGCAAAGGTCGATTACCTTAACAATCTACAACAAATAAATTCCCTGATTCAGCGCTATCATCACTTATTTGAACAATCATTAAAGCTCTGGAATATTCGTGGTTTCTCTCGTGATTCAGGATTAGGCTTACGGCTTCGCCAAAGTGCCTATGACGGCTTACGTTCCAAATTGAAACGTTACAACACCCAGGTATTATTAGAACAATTATACCGGTTACGTTGGTTAGAGCATGAATATTATTTATATGGCCCTAACTATATTGGAAAAATAAAATCCGCCATAACCAACTTTAAAGTCCGCTTACAACAAGCCAATCTGGATTCCGGACTTTTTAGCCAAATTGAGACCCTAATTGGCGAGTACCAACTTGAATTGGAACGGCTGGAGGCATCCAAAACCAGTCACATTAGCCATAAGGCATTGGAAAATAAGGCCAATGAACTATTAAAGCTATTAACTGAGCATACTATTAATGATTTTGCCATTTTGTTTAGAACTCTAGTTTACTACGAAATGGAATATCGAGAACTTGGACATCAACTGAAGCATGTAGAGGGAGTAAAAAATACCCTTGAAAAACTACGAAAGAGAGTAGCCGAGGCAAAAATTAAAGAACAGGATAAACAACAATTACATGCAGCACTAGGTGCCTATTCCAATTCTTTTACTCAATTGACCAAACTGGATCGCGAGATTGCACAATTGAGTGAACAGATCAGTATGGTGTTATCTGAAATCACCCCAATCATCCAATCGGCTATGCAACATGAAGCCAATGCCATGCAACAAATTCAGCTACATACAAGCGAGATCAACCAACGCCGTACAACTTTGAATATATTAACCACCATAGTTATGTTACTCCTGGTGATTGGATTGGTGTATTGGATGATCCGTCGTCTGGGTGGAAAAGTGGGTAAAATTGGCCATAATCTCGCCCAAATAGCGAATGGTAATTTACAAATTAAAACGACTATACCGCAGGAAAATAAACGGGACGAATTGGACTGGATTACACACCATATCAATATTGTTGCCGATAGTCTTTCCACTTCAATGGAATCGATAAAGTCTCGTAACAAAGAGCTGGAAATCATATCCGGTAAATTAGCTAAATATCTTTCACCTCAAGTATATCGCTCCATATTTTCCGGACAACAGTCCGTACATATTCAATCACAGCGCAAACGTTTAACGATTTTTTTCTCCGATATTGTCGGCTTTACCCACACTACCGATACGATGGAGTCGGAGGAACTAACCACATTGTTGAATGATTACCTAAATGAAATGTCAAAAATCGCCCTTGAATATGGTGGAACCATCGATAAATTTATTGGCGATGCCATTATGATTTTTTTCGGCGATCCGGAAACCCGCGGTGAAAAGGAAGATGCCTTAGCCTGTGTATCTATGGCCATCGCCATGCGCAAGAGATTGAGTGACCTACAACAAATTTGGGAACATGAAAAAGGTTTTACTCAACCGTTTAAAATAAGGATCGGTATCGCTACAGGTTATTGCACGGTGGGTAATTTTGGCAGCGAAGAACGCATGGACTATACCATTATCGGTGGCCAGGTTAATCTGGCCAGTCGATTGGAACATCACGCCCAACCCGACCAGGTTTTAATCTCTCACGAAACCTATGCCTTAATAAAAGATAGAATTTCCTGCGAAGCACAAGATAGCATCCAGGTAAAAGGTATTGCCCAAGCGGTAAAAACCTATCAGGTAAAAGATTTTTATGCGGATACTAGTTCCAAATCCATACTTAATGAAAAAGGACAGGGTTATTCGGTTAATATCGATAACAGCCAATTAAACGAAAGTGAACGCAAGCAACTATCCTTAAAGCTTTTAAAAATAATCAAAACACTCAACAAAAATTAATTTAGGTAAACGCTTATGCGGATTTTACTGGTAGAAGATGATCCTTTGATTGCCGACGGTGTTAAAGTCGCCTTAGAAAAGGAAGATTATGCCGTCGATCAACTTGATAACGGTTTATATGCCCTACAAGCTTTACAAAATGAAAGTTTCGATTTAGTGGTGCTGGACGTCGGTCTGCCGGGCTTAGACGGCTTCCAGGTTTTAAATCAATTACGCCATGCCAAATCTCGTAATGCCGACGTTCCGGTTTTAATTCTCACCGCTCGTGATGCCATTGATGATCGCATTCAAGGCCTGGATCATGGTGCCGACGACTATATGATAAAACCCTTCGATATTTTGGAATTAATTGCCAGAATCCGAGCCTTGACCAGACGAAGTAAAGGACGAGCCAATACGATTATTCGTTATAAGGATCTGGAGGTTGACCCGGCAGCACATAGTATTCAATATAAGAAGCATGCGGTAAAGCTTCTCCCTAAAGAATTTTCGGTACTGGTTACCCTTCTAGAAAATCAGGGTAAGGTTGTATCTAAAAGCCGGTTAGAAGAAAGTATTTATGCATGGAACGAAGAAGTCGGCAGCAATGCCCTGGAGGTTCATATCCATCATCTACGCAAAAAATTAGACGGAAATATTATTAAAACCATTCGAGGGATCGGATACATCATACCTTAGGACCATTATGACTTCTCTCTATGCCAGCCTATTAAGAAATATCATAATAATCTCTGCCCTCGCCTGGCTGGGGGTGGTTATATTTACCCGCGCGGAAACGACACATGAAGTTGAAGAACTGTTTGATGCCCAGCTAGCTCAGGAAGCCGGGATTATTTTTGAGGTATCCAAAAAAGCATTACAAAAAGATGCATTATTAAGCTCCGTACTACAAAAAACAACTTACGGCCATAAATATGAATACAAAATCAGCTTTCAGATTTGGCAAGATGACAAGTTAATATTTAGAACCAGTAATGCACCGCTGGATAAATTTAGCATCAATAGTGGGTATAGCGACCGAGTTTATGAAGACAAAAAATGGCGCATATTCAGTACGAGGAAAATCCATCAAAACATAGAATACACAGTCATTACAGCAGACGAATATGATATTCGAAACGAATTGGTAAATTATGTGGTCTTAAAAGCAACCATCCCTTTGTTATTAGTTTTTCCTTTATTGATCATACTTCTACACTTCGCAATTAAAAAAGCTGTAACCCCTTTAAAGACTATGGCCAATACCGTAGCCGAAAAAGATGCTATGGATTTCTCTGCGGTGCAAATGGAAAACGTCCCCAAAGAAGTAGAAGCGATAATTATTTCCCTAAATTGCCTGATGCAGAGACTTAAGGTCGCTTTTGACAAAGAAAGACGTTTTACCATGAATGCCGCACATGAACTACGTACACCAATCGCGGCCTTACAGGTACAGGCTCAGGTAGCAAAAAGCTCTCTGGATAATCATGAGCAACTGCTAAAAGCTCTGAACAATATTTTAGCAGGTACCCAGCGTAGCACTCACTTAATCGCTCAAATGTTAACCCTGGCCCGCTTGGAACCCGAAGCTATAAAAGAACGATTTCAATATCAGGATATTGCCGAAGTGATTCGCAGCAGTGTCTCTGAATATGTACCTTTCGCCTTGGAAAAAGAGATTGAAATATCATTTGACATACTTTCGAATTATCCTTGCGATATTTATCATGATCCCCACGGCATTCAAATAATGATAAATAACCTCATCCAGAACGCTATACGCTACACTCCACGACTTGGAGAAGTAAACATCAGTCTGGAATGTGATCAAGAAAGTTGTAAAATCGAAATTTCCGACAGCGGACCGGGAATTCACGAAGCTGAGATGAAAAAAGTACTGGAGCGCTATTACCGCACCACTCAAAATCAAAATGGTTGCGGATTAGGCTTATCAATTGTAAAACAGATCGTAGACATTCACCTGGGAACACTCAAACTTTACAATAACAATGGCTTACTTGTCAGTATTTCAATTCCGCAACAAGGTTAATATGGCCAACACCAAACTTTTATTTTGACTTGAAAATAAACTGGGTATTTACACCTGATATAAAATCTTCGATAATTTCCTAATCCTAGAAAAATAATAATAAAAGCTAGTTAAGGAATAGCTAAGCTTTTTCTTACCCAGGTGACAAATGCTTGACATTAATCTGTTAAAACTACCAACCATTTCCGAAGCCGGTCAACAAGCGCTGGAATTACTCAGCGATGATCTGATTGAAATGGCTTATTTAGCCGATTTTCTAGGTAAAGATCCTGCCATTGCCGCTAATCTGTTAAAGTATGCCAACTCGCCAGTGTACCGCCGTCAAGTGGAAGTAAAAAGCGTTCGTAATGCGGTAACCCTGCTGGGGCTTAAAACGTGTAAAATGGCTGTTGGTGTTACCATTCTACAAACCTATATGTCGGAACCCAACGCTATAACCGAAATGGTTTGGGCGCATTCCACCAGCGTCGCAACCGTAGCGCGGTTAATTGCTGAAAAAACCTATCCTGCGTTGGTCGATGACATAGAGACCACAGCCCTAATGCATGATATGGGCATATTAGTCATGGTCAGTAGTTTTTCCGATAGCTATCTTCCAATGGTGGAAAAATGCATTGCCGAACGGACCCCCTTGGCGACAAACGAATTGGAAAACTATAACTTTACTCATGACGACGTATTCGAGCATCTGGCAAAAAAATTACGCATACCCCAATCTACGTCACAATGTATCAAGCAGTTCCATTCGCCCGAGCCTTTGATTGATATAAGCCAGGAGGAACATATCCACCTAGCCGTATGTCATCTGGCTCATCAATTAGTATATGAATATAATGATCGAAACGGTACCGCCAGTCATGGTATTCAAGAGCAACTAGCAAATGATCTGGACAATCTTACTCCACTATTGAACATTTCCGAAAATATGTTGGACGATTTAGTTGAAGATGCAGAAATGATGCTCAATATTTTATAATTCTCTCAATTATTTACTCAATACGAATACAGTCCGGAAGAAATTAAAAGAGTTATCTACTACCACTAAAACTTTCAGCCTAGAAAACTCAGTTGACTTCGTAGCGAGGCTCACTTAAGTGCTGAAGATTAAGAATTTTATAGGTTATTTTGGTGGGGCCGCCTAGGTTTTTCTTGTAGTCACCCTACTGGTGAAGCCTTGGCGGCCCCACCAAAATATTCCAAAAAATCGTTAAGATTTAGTGCTTAAGGGAGCCGCAGTAGATGGCAACTGAGTTTTCTAGCAACTGTGTTAAAAGTCAACCAAATTTATGCAAAATTCTCATGCCAAGGCTCATTATTTTTGGCCATGGTATTTAAAATAGTTAATAGTTTTCTCATACATGCAACCATTGTTACTTTATGAGG
>Ga0209475_10001812_pt1 | contig 24393 bp, 25 predicted proteins | sample tdDd471_FD_187128 | JGI IMG/M metagenome (GOLD analysis project Ga0209475, IMG submission 187128) | Marine sediment microbial communities from the Atlantic coast under amendment with organic carbon and nitrate - tdDd47.1 (SPAdes)... | ecosystem: Environmental > Aquatic > Marine > Coastal >... | reverse complement strand
TCATATCCATAGCGGTGCATTTGGACGCACAATTCTGATAAGCCGACTCAACGTTAACGGCTATTTCGGTAGGTTTAGTCAGTTGACTACGGGCATAAAGGTCAGCTAAGTCTTCGGCTTTAATTGCACGCGGTAAATCCAAGTCGACAAACCGCCACTCATCGATAACTTCGTCCATGATTGTCAGCACATCAATAATGGCTTTATCGGCCATCATCCCGCAAATCGCGTACACCCTGGCATTCTGCTGAGAACGTTTATAACTTGCAATCTGAACGACCAGATTCTGTGCCGACTGGGGGTTATGAGCAACATCGACTATGGTCGTCACAGGCAGCTTGAGCTCTTGAAATCTTCCTTTAATATCAACATTTTGCAAGACTTTCCTAAGGTTGATTATATGGCCGGGGAATAACAGTTCAAAAGCTTCTTTTGCTAGCAGAATGTTTTGCTTTAACAAACGGTAAGGATTGTGTTTTGGCTCTTCGATTTCTCGGTCGAACGAATCGTTGAATAAATTGACCTGTCGCAAATCGACTTTTTGGGTATTGGCTTGAGCTTTTAATAAGGTATAACTTTTGGTATCGCCTGTGAGGGTAATTTTTCCTTGTCTGGCGATACCCGCTTTCTCAAAGGCAATTTTTTCCAGGCTGTCACCTAACCAGTCAGTATGGTCAATCGCAATAGTAGTAATTATCGACAGATCGGGTTCGGTGATATTGACCGCATCGAGCCGCCCTCCTAGTCCAACTTCTAATACAATTAAATCAGGTTGGGCCTGCTGAAATACCGATAACGCTGCCAAGGTGGTAAATTCAAAGAAAGTCAGGGGCTGATTGTCGCGGATAGCCTCAATTGATTCAAAGGCGGCTACTAACTGGCTCTCTTTAACGTCATTGCCATTTAACCGGATTCTTTCATTAAATTTAAGTAGATGCGGCGATGTATAAACCCCGGTTGATAGCCCCTGAGCTCGTGCCAGTGATTCCAACACGGCCACGCAGCTTCCTTTTCCATTGGTCCCGCCGACAATGATTACTTTCCCTGCAAAGGTTAACAGCTGTAACTTTGTGGCTATTGCGCGGACCCGCTCCAATCCAAGCTCAATTTCGGCGGGATGAAAACTTTCAATATGAGTTAACCATTCACTGAGCGTTTTGCTTTTCATCTCTGCTCACATTCAATTTATTTATGTCTGACAACATTTTTAAAACTCAACAAAAAAGCACTCCGAAGAGTGCTTTTTCAGCTTTTATCGATAAGGACTAATCGACGTAAACTTTATTTGTGACTGGGATAGTCACCTGAGACGCTGATTTTTTGAAATCTTCGATCTCGTGAAAGTTCATATAACGGTATATATCTTCCGCCATGGTGTCGAGATCTTTGGCATAGGCCATATATTCCTCAACGGTTGGTAGTTTGCCCAATATTGAAGCAATAGCAGCCAATTCTGCTGACGCCAGATAAACGTTGGCACCGTTACCAAGACGATTCGGGAAATTTCGCGTTGAAGTCGAAACCACTGTCGAATTTGGCGCAACACGAGCCTGATTACCCATACACAAAGAACAACCAGGCATTTCAGTACGAGCGCCAGCTGTTGCGAAGATATTGTAGTAACCTTCTTGCATTAGCTGATGTTCGTCCATTTTAGTCGGTGGCGCAATCCACAGTCGAGTCGGAATTCCAGTTGTTTTTTGTAATAACTTACCGGCGGCACGATAATGGCCGATGTTAGTCATACAGCTACCTATAAAGACTTCGTCAATCTTGTCGCCTTGAACATCCGATAATTTTTTAACATCATCAGGATCGTTCGGGCAAGCCAGGATTGGCTCTTTGATGTCATTTAAATCGATTTCGATAACCGCGGCATATTCGGCATCGGCATCACCTTCCAATAATTCAGGCTTCGCCAACCATTGCTCCATTTTTTCGACGCGTCGGCCAATAGTGCGCGCGTCGCCATACCCTTCTTTAATCATCCACTTCAAGAGCGTGATATTAGAGTTGAGGTATTCGATAATCGGCTCTTCATCGAGTTTAATTGTACAACCAGCAGCGCTTCTTTCGGCTGATGCGTCTGATAATTCAAAAGCTTGTTCAACTTTTAATTTGGGTAACCCTTCAATCTCAAGAATTCGACCTGAGAAAATATTCTTTTTACCCTTTTTAGCAACAGTTAACAAACCTTCTTGAATGGCCGCATATGGGATCGCGTTAACCAGGTCACGTAACGTGACGCCGGGTTGCATTTCACCTTTAAAACGCACTAAAACCGATTCTGGCATATCTAGCGGCATAACGCCTGTGGCTGCTGCAAATGCGACCAAACCAGAACCAGCAGGAAATGAAATACCGAGCGGAAAACGCGTATGGGAATCGCCACCGGTACCCACGGTATCAGGGAGTAACATGCGGTTTAGCCAGCTGTGAATTATGCCATCGCCTGGGCGTAAAGACACGCCGCCACGACTCATTATGAAATCGGGAAGTGTATGTTGGGTATCAATATCAATCGGCTTTGGATAAGCCGCCGTATGACAGAATGACTGCATCGTCAGGTCGGCAGAAAATCCAAGACAAGCGAGATCTTTTAACTCATCACGCGTCATTGGGCCGGTCGTGTCCTGAGAGCCTACTGTGGTCATGGTTGGTTCACAATATTGGCCTGGACGAACGCCTGCTAGACCACAGGCTTTTCCAACCATTTTTTGAGCGAGGGTAAACCCTTTGCCTGTATTGTTCACTTCAGCAGGCAATCGGAAGAAGTCAGCCTGCTCCAGACCGAGAAATTCACGCGCTTTAGTCGTTAATCCGCGACCAATAATTAGCGGAATGCGACCGCCAGCTTGCACTTCATCCAGTAATACTTCAGTTTTTAATTTAAATTCAGCAACGATTTCGCCATTTTTCTCGATTTTACCCTGATACGGATAAACATCGATTACATCCCCCATTTCTAATTCGGACACATCTACCTCTACCGGTAATGCACCTGCGTCTTCCATGGTATTAAAGAAAATAGGAGCAATTTTACCGCCGAGACAGAATCCGCCAGCCCGCTTGTTAGGAATATGGGGAATATCTTGGCCCATCAACCACAATACTGAGTTTGTTGCTGATTTACGAGAGGAGCCGGTCCCAACCACGTCACCAACATAGGCAACCGGATGGCCTTTCTTCTTTAGCTCTTCGATAATTTCTAATGGATTGCCATCGATGCCGTCGCGTGGATTTTTCAGCATGGCTAACGCATGCAGCGGAATATCAGGACGTGACCAGGCGTCTTGCGCTGGCGAGAGATCATCCGTATTGGTTTCACCCGGTACTTTGAAAACCGTTAATGTGATTTTTTCTTGCAGCGCATTGCGCGAATTAAACCATTCTGCGTCTGCCCAACTTTGAATGACACCTTTGGCATGTTCGTTACCCGCTTTGGCTTTATCCGCCACATCGTGGAACGCATCAAACATAAGTAAGGTGTGTTTTAATTCTTCCGCTGCGACTGCAGCTAACTCATCTGAGTCGAGTAAATCAACAAGCGTTGCAATGTTATAGCCACCCAACATAGTACCGAGTAATTTCACGGCATAGGTTTTATCGACGATAGGCGATGATGCTTCACCTTTAGCTATGGCGCTTAAAAATCCAGCTTTTACGTATGCCGCCTCATCTACCCCTGCAGGAACGCGATTAGCGAGCAGATCTAACAGAAACTCTTCTTCTCCAGCGGGTGGATTTTTTAATAATTCGACCAAATCAGCCATTTGTTCAGCTGATAATGGTTTTGGGACGATGCCTTGTTCGGCTCTTTCCTGGACGTGATCACGATATGCTTGTAACACTCTTTAATTCCTCATTGATGATGAATTCAGTCAGTTTTGAGTCACCTCGGATGTTTTACAGGGTTGGAAACATCTCAGCTAACCAAAATATAAGAATAAGACTAGTTCAGACGGCGCGAATTATACAGATCTTTGCACCATTAATAAATCAGCAAAAAGACTAATTGCAATAATATTAAGCACTTATTGTTACAGCCAATATCTGGTTAGTTTTTAATCTCAAAATAGCGCCATTTATTCATTGATAAAGCCATTTTTAACCAAAACCTGTCTAATTTTACGGGCTCTTTTCGCTAATGTTTGAATTTCGCCAAGATTCGGTGTGATACCTTGTTCCAGTTTACCCTGCCAGTCACACAATTGATCATCAAGATATTCTATCAGTTTTTTAGAACACCCTTCACAAGGTCCTAAACAGAGCGTAGCTTGAGGTACATTAAAAGGGACCTGATGGCGAATCTCAGAAATCAATAGTCGCATCGCGATACCGGTTGAAGGTTTGGTCACAGCGGGTATTATCTCAGACAATAACAATCAAGGTGGTAGAATATCAGTCGTGACCCTTATCGGTTTGATCTAGTGCAAGTTTGATCGTAGTTGGCCTGATCGAATGCCTATCCATCTATGCGTCAATCACTTAATACCATCGGCAAGGCAACCTCTTCCGCTTTTTGTACACCAAACAGGCACCCAACCAGTGTTATTACAAATTTCATGGCGGTACCCGGCGCCTGACTAGTAATTAAGTTACCATCCATAGACACCAGATTTTGCTCGACTATGACATTGCAATCCATCATCTTTTGTTGAAAAGCAGGGTGACACGTGGCCCTTCTGTGGTCAATTAACTGATTTTGTGCCAATACAACAGCTGGCGCTGCGCAAATCGCGCCTAACCATTTATCCGCCTGGAGTTGCTGCCGAACCAATTGGATTAACTGAACATTTTGCGCAAGGTATTCCGCCCCCGGCATGCCACCGGGTAAAACGATCAAATCCCATTTAGTCGTCAAGCAATCCGCTATCAGACAATCGGCTACCAGATTGACGCCGCGCGAAGCTTTAATCGACTTTGTCGTCATAACAGACGCAACCGTAACTTCAGCTCCAGCTCGGCGAAGCACGTCGATGACGGTTACCGCTTCAATTTCTTCACTGCCCTCTGCTAACGGCACCAATACCTTAGCCATGAAACGAGTCCTCTTGGGTGATTAAAATTTTGCATCCATTATAAAATCCAGATCATTCCTGGCGCACCCTGCCCCCATTTCTTACCGCTCTTCGGTTTTACAGAAAAATAGGTGATAAAAAATGCCCACCTGAAACCTTATTCTTATCAAAAGATTTTTAGCAGCGATGTGCGTCTGAACAGTTTCGAAAATACGCTATTATTAAGGGTGAACGCAATATGACAAGGAGTTTATTATGCACGTCCCAAACCCTGTTGAATACCTGGAATCCACTGGCATTGATTTTGCGCTGGTTCCCCACACTCCGACGTTTACGGCGCAACATACCGCTCAAGCGACTCATATAAAAGGCAATGATCTGAGCAAAGTCATTGTTGTAGGCGATAAACATCGACTTATGATGGTCGTAATACCGGCGAATTGTATATTACTGCAACGCTCGATGGCTCGCTTACTCAAAAACCCTGACCTTAAAATAGTACCGGAATACGAATTTCGCGATCGATTCCCCGAGTGTGAGGTAGGTGCAATGCCACCATTCGGCAATATCTATGGCATGGATGTGCTGGTCGCCAAAGATTTAGCAGAAAAAGACACCATCACCTTTAACGGCGGCACCCACAGTCAACTGATAAAAATGAATACGACTGATTTTTTGCGTATGACTGGCGCACGCACAATCAGCGTTGGTTACAAAGTGGCGGGCTTATCACAGCCTATTATTTCTCGACGAAAAGACGACTGGCATTGGGTATAACGAAACACTGCGCTTTTTATCACACGAGAGCTTCTGATCTTTGCTGCAATCGCCCGGTGATTATCTAATTAAATTGATAGACCTGGCGGTTGTAACAATTTGAAAAAAGCGAGTATAACAACCATTCCGGTTGACTGGTGTCGGCGAGATATTCATAGGAAGCGATTACCCTTGAAATCTGGCTATCTTTGTCTGGATCCTTTGCCTTTCTAATCCGCTTCAACTGAGATTCGAGAGACACGCCGTTATTTTTTGCTTTGATATCTAAGACCTGTTCACTTGCATAGCTAATACATCCATCAATCATATCGCTGTATCGGCGTTTTTGCTGTCCCTCTAGAAACTCCGGGATAAACATTTTCATACGATAAGTGACAAACTGGTTGAAATGTTTATAGTAGTCATCCAGTAAAAAATTAATTTTATATTCTTTACTACTAGGGGCTTCACTATCAACCGCCGCTTTATCATCCAGGCCCTGATAGACAAATTGTATTGTTTTACTTGTTTTTATTTTATCGTAAAAATCGGCATCGAAAAGATAATCGGGAAACGCGTATTCCACCCCTTGAAAGCGGTGAACATTCAAATCATTTTTTAGGGAAAACAATTGGTATTTTTGACCGTCGAAAAATATCACTCCTTTTAAACTGAATGGGATTGAATTTTTATCGCGAGCAATGGAAGACTGCGGAAGACTGAGCTTAAGCGTGATTGATTCGGTATCAGTAGAACTTAAATATAGTTTCGCCTGCCCGTCACTACTGGCCTTGACCATTGAATAAAATGTTTTTCCTAACCAGACATCATTACTGAACTGCCAGCTTGCATTAGCGGTATAACTACAGAACGCTAACGTAAGCGTTATCAGATGACGAAACATATAAATTCCTACTAAATTGGCCATTATTAGCTAGGCCATTACGCGATCGGCAATCGATAAATTGGCAATCAATAAACTGGTGATTAAAAATTGGTATTAGATAATCTAATGCTTAATTGCTAGATTCGCTTAAATGCTCAGGCTTCTAAAGCATCTAATCGTTCTCTTAACTCATCGACTTCCATTTGTAACAGCGCCACCTGTTCTTCGAGATTTTTAATGCGCGCCAGGTTGTCAGCTTGCTGGTCGACTTGCTTGTCCATGATGCCTTTGTGACTGTCCGCGACACCCGAGTCAGATGCATGCGCGTGATGATACTCTTCGCTCTGCATCTGATTGTTGCCAGGTGTATCCAGGTCTTCGTCACTAAAACAATGCATATAGCGAGACTCTCGCCTACCTGGCTCTCGCGGTAATTTAACCACATACTGAGCATGGCTGGATTTTCCGTTATCGACCTGCATCAAGTCATTCAGAACAGCCTCAGCTTCCTGAACATTATCAAACTGACACAGTCGGTTAGTGCGCGTTCTTAGTTCACCGGCCGTTTGCGGGCCCCTTAAGAAGAGTACACAAAGAATGCCTAGCTGTTGGCTGGTTAATTGCAGATCGCTAAATTCTGTATTACAGAATCGATGCTTATATTTTGGTACGCGGCTCGATGCACCAGACTGATTTAAAATCAAATGTTTTGCCGCTAATTGATCAAGTGTGTCTTGAACCTCCGATTCACTAAGCGACATAACGGGTTCGCGATTGCTTTTTTGATTGCAAGCATTGGTGAGCGCGTTTAGTGATAAAGGATATATATCGGGAGTGGTAATCGACTTCTCGATTAAACAACCAATAACTCTGAGTTCGTTTTGGCTAAGCTGCATGCACTGTTCTCGTAAATATGCCCCTGATCTGGTGACATTATAGCGCCTGGGCATTGGATTGATAGCGCTTTAATTGACTAAAATATGGAATTTTATTGGCTTTGTACAAAGCTTATTCGACTGCTAGCATAGCAGCAATTCAGACAGCTATTAATCGGTTATTAATTGAACTGCTATCGCTTTACAAAATTTCCTTCATCACCGACCATGTAAATTCTGTTTTCATAAGTAAAAAAAACTATCGAGGCAGCGGGTTCAAACCTGTGCCGAAATATTCCATTGCCAAGACTGATTAATGGACGCCACTGAGACGCTTCATCGTCTTTTATATGTAGTTGACTATCTTCGATTTTTACATGAAGCAACGCTGCATTTTCGCGAGCAAAGCGTTTTGTGGCTTGCTGATATTTCCCGGCGTAGTCGCCTAGTCTCTCATTTAATGGCATTTTCAGGCGTGTCTTAGATCCAGTTTCTTTAGTATTCAAATCTTTACCGCGCGAATTTTCGACAATAAAATGTTCGATAATACTTTTCATCTCGCGTTTAGCGCGTCCGTTAAAAGTATTAATCACCACAAAGTAGCCTAACTGAATATCTTTCTGGTATCCAAAATGTGATAAATAGCCATCGGCGTCGCCGCCATGCCCATAAAATCGATAACCATCCCGGAACCATTGATAGAGGCCAAGCGCGTACCCGTATGACAAACCGGCTCTCGCCGCCAATGAGGTTTTAGGCGTTTCCTGTCGTGTAATCATCGCGGCAGAGATATAACGATTTCCATTTTGTAAATACAGTTGAATTAACTTTGCCATATCACCAGGGCGTATATTCATGGCGCCCAGAGAGGGATAAATCATATTCCAGTAGGGAATGGTTTCAATCCCATTACGCTGGTATCCTGGTACCAGATACTGTTTAACTTTGTCGTTGTGATCCAAGGTAGCACTTTGCATACCGAGTGGCTTAAATAGTGATTCAGTCAGCCATTGCTCAAGGTTCTGCTGAGTCGCAATTTCTATGACGCGACCCGCAAGACCATAATTGGTATTGCTGTAAGAATAAAAATGTCCAGCCGGCCAAATATTTTTTCTGTGCTGTGAAAAGCGATTTAATCCTTGCTCAATAGTGACAACATCATTTGAATCAAACTCAGGCTTACTCATGTCAGGTAAACCTGAAGTGTGCTCTAATAAGTGTGCGACTTTAATATCGTGATTTTCGCTAAAGGTATTTTCTATTATTTGCGGTGATAAGTACTGATACACTGAATCATTCAGATTTAATTTATCCTGTGATTCTGCGATTAAGGCAGCCAGGCCGATAAAAGTTTTAGTAATTGACCCAATTCTAAAATAAGCATCTTGCGATACAGCTTGAGTAGTGTTTGCCGCTGCACTTCCGCGAATCTGCTGAACAACAATTTTAGTTGGCGTAGTGATGACCAGTGCATAGGCAGGAATTCGATGCTTTTCTTTAACTTTATCCAGTTTCGCTAGAAGTTTTGTGACATCACCTTTAACTCTAAATGTTAAGGGGTGCTTTAGTTCACCGGCATCACAAAATTCGCTCGTTAAAAGCAGTATCAGCAGACCCGCGACTCTGAACATCGATGCGAGTGGCTTCACGGCAGGCTATTCTGGGTCGAAGACATTTTCAGCGGTATCGTCAAACGTAAACGTGCCGAGAAACCGAGTATATTCATCATTTAGTATCTCAGTTAACTTGACGCTGTACTCCGTATCATAAAGCAAGATAATCCAACTTACCGATTCGACACCGGATTTTTTAGCCTTATTCAACAAAGGTTGAATAAACGACTCAGAAAAAGAACACTCCCCTGCTGCGCGCTTTAGATCGATAGTGCCATCAAGAGACCCATTGGTTTCCAGCAACTCGGGTTTAAAAAACCTGAGCTGATAGTTTTGGCACCATTGGTTAGTCGCTCGTGAGCGATTTTTATTAAAACTTTCCTCAAAGTAATCATCAGGAATATCTTGATAAGGGTGGGTAGAAATCCATACAGAAACTTTATTCTTCTTGCTAAAATCGTAGCCTTTTTCAGTTTTAAGCACTTTTGCGGTCATTAGGGTAAATCATCTGGTGTGTCGTTATTTAATTATAGGGGGTCAAAGCCCAAGTCTCTAGCAAAGTTTAACGCCTCTTTCACCATCAGTGATCTAAGCAACTCATTTGTCCGTAATGAAACAATAGCTTGATAGACTCGAGCTAGATATCCACTTCTCACCATTGGGGGATTAATCATGAGAGAATATGAAATTGAATCTGTAGAAGGCGTTGGTTACCTTTTATTTGAAAAATTTAAAGCAGAACGAACACGACGAATTGGCGAGGTCTTCAAAAACATACAGCAGGCGAAACAGTATCTTGGAGAGCTAGGCCAACAGAGAGTAAAGCTGGTTTATCACAGTGCTTATGAAGAAATGATTAATGTTTGACTTTAGACGCCTCAGCCCAATAGCTGAAGCGCCCGATTGATGCGTCATCGATAAAAACTATTATTCAACCAGATGCCAGCGAGTTTGACGGCCTCCCAGATAGATCACATGGTTGCCGTCAAACACAGCGGTCTGTTCTAATTTTATTTGTACCCACTGATTATCCCATTCGGCGACCGGAATTTTTATATTGCCCTCTATGGCATAAGCCGTATTCGGGTTAAGCGGCCAGTCGCCACGAACAGGTGTGTCTCCCTGGTTGTCCCACATACCGATTGTTGGGCCAATAGCGTGACCGACAAAACCAATAGGATGGGTATAAATACTCGCTTCCAGGTTTGCTTTTCGACTTTGTTTTTTGGCGTTTGCTAATATCTGGTTGCCTGTTAATCCGGCTTTGAACGAATCAGTCAGACTATCCTGCCACTGGTTACCTTTAGCCAGCGCGCGTTTTAACCCCTGTGGTACGTCAGATTCGCCTAAACGTAAAACGTACCCCATTTCTTGAGTATCGGTACACAGTTTAAGATAACAAATGCCTACATCTGTATGCAGCACGTCGCCAGCTATAATAACGATGCCCGATTTTCCGTAAAACGGCGCCTCTTTGGTCACATCGTCACCTTTGCGCTGAATATTTACATAGGGCTGAAACCAGGGTCTTAGCTGCAACGACTCAAAGCGTTCTCGAATATACCAGGCGACATCATCCGTGGTTGTTACGCCAGGCATGATCACTTTGGACGAAAACGCCTCGGCGATGACCGCACGCGCTATTTCGACAATATGGGGATAGATCTCCAACTCAGGCTGGATTCGGGTTTCCATCCAGCGAATTACAAGGGGTTCTGCAGAGGTCAGACGTTGTTGGTATTTGGGGTCGATCACATTAAAAAGCTGCTGGTATAAACCGTGAGTTAAACCATCACTTAGAGGCCAATTTATGCTGGTATTTATACCAATTTTTTTAGGGTCATACTCTTTGATAATTTCCGCCAGACGCTGCCATTGTTGTTGCTGGCTACCGCCCTTCCATTTTGATTCATAAAAGCCAGCAATCGGATATCGGCTGACGGTAAATCGCTTAACATCGCCACTTTTACTCCTGACAAATACTAAAATGGTCGTGCGACGTGCCGCAAATGTCGTGTGAGGCACTAACGAATAAAATAAAGGGTCTTCTTCATATTCTCGATTAATGACAAGCCACATATCGAGTTCAGTTTCTTGCATCAGGCGTGGCAATAAATGATCTAACCGATGCTTTACAATGTCGTTTGCAGGTTTTACTCGATCACGATGGGAAAGTATTTTTGGTAGTTCAGTTATTTGCTTGCCTTGCTTAAATTCAGCTGACTGTACTTGGAAAATAAAATTGAAAATGACAATAATTGTGACATGTTTGATCAGACTCACAGGCTTTCCCTTGTCGCGTTTGTAATTCATTGACTGCAGAGACTAACGAGTTTTTAATTTATGGTCAAAAACTTCAGCAGGCCCTTGTGTTTGGATCCATTTGTTCGTATGTTTCAGGATTAGCGGGAAACATCATAACTATATCTTTAAATATCAACTAGTTATAAAACCAACTTATCATTCAAATGAAGTCATAAGGACCCCGTAATTCGGTAAGCGCCGAATAGTTTGCATCCTGGGATTAAACAGGTAAAATCGCCCTTTTTGACGCGCAATTGAGAATGACAGATGGGTAGAGCCTACCAAAACCGCAAAGAATCCATGGCAAAAACCTCCGATGCAAATGCCAGGGTATACAGTAAATACAGTCGCGAAATCTACGTTTGCGCCAAGAAAGGCGGTATTGACCCAGACGGCAACCTTGCCTTACGCAGCCTGTTAGATCGGGCAAAGCGCGACCAGGTACCAGCGCACGTCATCGACAAAGCTATCGATAAAGCCAAAGGTGGTGGCGGTGAGGATTTTGACATCGCTCGCTACGAAGGTTTTGGTCCCGGAAATTGCATGGTCATTATCGACTGTCTGACCGATAACCCAAATCGAACTTTCGGCGATGTTCGCGTTTGCTTTACCAAAACCAAGTCAAAGATCGGTGCCCAAGGTAGCGTCGGCCATATGTTTGATCACAGCGCTATTTTTGTATTCCAAGGCGATGACGAAGAAATGGTTTTAGACGCGCTTATGATGGCAGATGTTGACGTGACTGATATTGAATGCGAAGACGGTAAGATCACCGTATTTGCCCCAAACACGGAATACTTTAAAGCAAAGCAAGCTATCGAGGAAGCTATTAGCGGTGTGGAATTTGAGGTCGATGAAATTCAGTTCATTCCGCAAACAATGACCCCCATCTCAGGCGATGATGTGGCCATGTTTGAAAAATTTATTGATATGCTGGATGAATTAGACGACGTGCAAAACGTCTATCACAATGCTGAAATCCAGTAGGTATTAATTGCTTTTATAGAATTGAAGTCATGCTTACTTATATAAAAAGGCGAAGGTGATCGATTCGCCTTTTTTGTCGGTACTTTTTTCTTTTAAAGTTAAATCTGCAACAGCTCATTTACTGAGTCAGACCTTGAATTTTAAAATAGAAGTTGTCAAAAACAGCAAACTTTTCGGCATTTAGTCGCGCCTTCAACCCGAACTTAAAAGTCCGGGTTTCAACTAACTCGCTCTACCTTGGCTACTTCTTTTTAAACAACAACGTCATTCGATTGGATTCACCTATTTCCATATATTTTTCTTTTAATTCTTCATTGTCACGACTTGTCGCTAAAGTAGGAGGTAGACGCCAAACAATATCCGCTTCGGTCGGATTGTCTTTTTCGTTAAAGTTTATATCGCTTTCACCCACAAATTCAAAGCCTGCTTCTGCCATTCGCTTAACTAAAAAAGATTGTTTTAAATAACCTTTTGACCCGTTTGCCCACTCATCAGAAGCCGATTCCGGCGCTTTATGTTGAACAACGCCGACGATTCCGCCGGGCTTTAGCACTTGGTGTGCATCTTTTAAGGCGGCGGTCAAATAGCCACCTTGAGGTTCAAATCGCGCTAGATTATGTAACGCACGAATAAATAAAACTGCATCTGCACTACCTTTCATTGTTTCAGGCATGGAACCTAGTTGAAAAGCCGCGACACTAGCACTGTCATCTTCGCGCCAGGTTTCAGCTTCTGCAGTCCAGGTTTTCACCCAGGTCTTTTTTGCTTTAATTCGCTCTTCGCTAAAAAAGCCGAATAAAGGAAACATATCTGCAGAATAATCTGCGCCAATAACCTTGCCATCTTTTCCAAGGTAAGGTAGCAATATTTTCGTGTACCAGCCGCCGCCTGGAAGTGCTTCAACAACGGTCATGCCTGGTTGAATGCCAAAGAATTCGAGCGTCTCTTGCGGATGTCTCGCCTGATAGCGATTTCTAACCTTTTCCGGCTGAGCCGCTAATATAGTCGTTAACTTTTTACTATCTGAACTGTCTGCTTTGGCAATAAGTTTTTTATCTGTCGCTTGAAGATTTAAACTGAGCGAGAGTACGCTCGCTGCGGCAAGGGTTATTATTAGAGGCTTATTCATTTGAGGTCCTTGTATTAGTAAAGTTAGCGGCAACATCTTATGCCACTTGAACAATTCAACGCAAGGAATTCAGAAACCAAAATGTTAGTGAGTGTTTAAGGAGTGAAAACTAACCTGACCACCTAGTGGAGACAGCTTTGTGCACTGACCAATGCAGAGTCCAGGTCTTGAGAAAACTTAATCTGTGTTTGCCATAAGTGGCCTTTGTGGACGGACAATTCGATATCGGTATAAAACCTGAGGATTTGTTGCTTAATCTGGTCATTCATTAAAGTTTCAGCCAGTGGATAAAGGACTTCATCTTCTTTAGCTATATGTTGCGCCATAATGCCAGCGTAGCTTTCAACACCTTGTTTTGCTAATTGACGGTCGAGTCGCTTGAGCGAGATATTGATCATATTGAGTGCGTCGCGGGCGATATCATGTTCATGAATAAGTTCCGGCACCGCGCTACGTCCCTCCATCATCCCCGGTAAATTAAGGGCTTCAAACAGGATCTCTTCCTCTTTAAAGTGATGATAATAATCGACGAAGTTTTCGATAAAACTGACATAACGAGCAAGCAGATTAAAGTATCGATCATCAGAAATTTGGTACGAAACAAAAGCCAAACGCTGCATTTGGCGATTGATGGTTAAGATGGTTTGATGTTCCATCTTGAGTTCTTGCGTGATATTCATAACAACAACCTGCAATTACAAAGTTAACATCAGCTTTAACTTCGCTTGTTATCTTATTGAAATCTAACAAGTAATACCTTGGTATAAAGCTATAACTGGCAGAATTTAGCAATTCCACCAGCCACATTATAGTTGAGATTGGTTAAAATATCACCAATGGAGATATATGAATTAGCAAAAGAATGTCACCAGTCAAAGCGACTCAAGCGTATCTCTTAGTTCGTTTAACGCCGCAACAGAAAACCCCTGGTCATAGAAAAAACGGATTGTTCCCGCTTTGTCCAATATTACTACTCTTGCATTGTTAGGGTTTTCATTACCGGTAAATTGTTGAACTTTCTCACCATCGTCATAAATGGTAATTACCCCCTTCCATAACGATTTCGGAATTCCTGCTCGCATGCCGTTATCAATTTGTGTTTTAAAAAATCGTGGAAACATTCCGGCAATAGTCGGTAACTCATAGATACTTGCTTCTGTTTTGGTCATGTCCAAACCAATCAACCAACGGTCAATGTCGAATTGCGCATTTTGCACGTAGCCTAACAAAATGACCACGGGTTGTTGGTCAAAATGAGCAGGTAGAACGACTTGCTCTTTCGTCAACGTTTGTCCCGCCACTGTAGGAAAAATTTTCCCAATGGGATTTTTATTGGAAAACTGGGTTGAACATCCCGTTGCTAATAAAACCACAATAAGTGGCAAAAATAGTCGGTACACATTAGCACCCTCGATTGGTGAATTCGCTTACATGTACGCTTTTTTTGCGTTGTTAGATCAGCCTTATCCAACACTATTGTTACTTTAAATAAGGCTCGGAGGTTCTTGGCTGATTAACGCAAATCTGCGATAAACGTTTTAATTCGTTTTAGCCCTTCAGTGAGATCGGCAGGTTGACAGGCATAAGAAATTCTCACCGCATTACTATCCCCAAACGCGCTGCCAGGGACCACAGCTACCCCGGTAGCATCTAGTAACACTTCGGCAAAAATTACATCGTTTTCAATAATCTGGTCGTGATAGGATAATCCAAAAAGCGATGAGATATCAGGAAAGGCGTAAAAAGCACCTTGCGGCGTTGGACAACTAATTTGCGGAATATCAGCCATAACCGCCATGACTTCATCACGCTTTTGTGCAAATTCGCTGCACATTTTATCAGCGAATTCCTGTGGTCCACCGATAGCCGCTGCCGCGGCTTCGCCGACGACGCCAGGAATATTGGTGATAGAATTACTATTTAAAGTGACGACCGCTTGCGCGATTTCTGCGGGACCAGCCATCATGCCAACACGCCAACCCGGCATTCCGTATGATTTTGAAATTGAATCGATCATTATCACCCGGTCTCGCAGTGCCGGATTTGTTTTTAATAAATGATGGAATCCAACATTGTCAAAAACCATTCGGTTATAGATATCGTCGCTAATGATCCAGATATCTTTTGCTTCTAATAGATCGCCCAGCGCTTTGACTTCCGCTTCGCTGTATACCATACCCGTAGGATTCGACGGATTATTAAACAGCAAAACTCGTGTAGCAGGCGTAATTGCTTTTTCTAATTGTTCTGGCGTTAGCTTGTAATCTTGCTCTGAAGAACACTTTAATAACACTGATTGTGCGTTTAAAAGATCGGCAATATCCAGATAGGTCGTCCAATAAGGCGTCGGAATTAATATCTGGTCCCCTTCATTTAATAACGCGTAGAGGATCGAGAACAGAATATGCTTTGCACCAATACCCGTCGCAATATTTTGAGTTTGATAGCCTTTAAAACCATTCTCCGAGAGCCGCTTCAGGTAAGCTTCAATTAATACGCTCTCGCCTCGTCCAGACAAATACTGGCCTGAATCATGTTTAAGCGCATCTCTTGCCGCTTGATAGACATGCTCAGCGGGTAGAAAATTCGGCACCCCTACTGAGAAACTGATAATATCTTTGCCTTGGGCTTTAAGCGATTTAGCCTTGTTGGCAATTTTCATAATCGCACTTGGCTTGGCGCGTCCCATTCGTTCAGCGAGTACTGGCATAATGACTTCCTTAACGGTTATTGTTTTGATCTAACACCGCGCCAAATTGTAATCGAATTTAGCTTAAGGAAAAATCCCTAATGAACAAAATCAAAAAATAATCTGCTTCCGTCATTCAAAGCTGATCAATTTCTCGTTTAAGCTGATGGCTTTCGTCGGTGACAATTTTTTCCAGTATTGCGACCCGCTCTTTAAGCTCGGCGATTTGTCGCTCATTATTTTTGTCTTTTTGGTTGCCTTCACCCATTGATAAGCCGAAATCATCGGCATTAAAATTATCACCACTTAACCATTTGTTTGTTACGGAATAGTTCTCTATTCCCAACCCGAGGCGCAATTTCTTGTCCAAAACACTGAGGATTGCAAACAGTCCAAAAAAGCCAGTCAACATTAATAATTCGTTCATCGATTGCTCCTTAAATCGCATTATTTCATCTGAGTTATCTATACTAGTCAGCGAAAACTCAAAAATATTACATGCCGTGTAGATTGATTAAGGAGTAAATTTTTAAAGGTTTTGAGTCTATTGATTTCAATGTCACGCGAAATGCCTGGCGTTAGTGACTTTGCTAAGGTCGCTCTGCAATCATCCCCCAGTTCCAGGCTTTGACTATTGTTTGGTCTGATAAAGGAAACCACTCAACCCGGCAACCGGGCAAAGTTATAATCGCGCAGCTGTGATTAAATAGCGTGCTCCCTGGATTAATAACAAACGCATTTGCGATCTTTTCAGCGAAAACCTGATGAGTATGCCCGACGACCAGGATATCAAATTCACAGCTAAGTAGTCTTCGCTGCCAATACTCTCTTTCACTTTCGAGTATAGTGCCGTTGAAATCACGTAGTTTAATACCTTCAAGTTGCGAGTCCGGAGGGCTTGCGTGCACCATTAAAAGTGTGTAGCCGGCGAAATGATATTCTCGACGCGTGGGTAATTCGTTTAAAAATTGATAGACCAAAGTCTGATTTTGCTTCTCGTGCTTTTTGAGCCACCAGGATTCATGATTACCTTGAATGCATTCGCATCGATACTCATTTAAAATCGCAACCGTCTGATCCAGTTCGTCACCATACCCGGCAATATCACCTGCACACAAAATCTTATTGACGCCCTGCTTTTTAAAAATCGTCATCGCCTCTTTAACAGGCAGCGTCGTCGCGTGAGGATCGCTAATCAGTCCGAGCTTTATCACCATGTTCTAGTCATTTCAGAGACATCAACTTGCCCTTTCGGTTGTAGGAAAGTCTTAGTGTGGTTTATAGGCTTCTGGCTTCGTTTAACGCGCGCTCTGTTTTCCTGGCTTTCCGCTTTCCTGGCTTTCCGCTTTCCTGGCTTTCGAGGTCTCGAGTGTTTCCCTGACCTCTCTCATCTATTTCCGCGATTGACGCCAGCTATAAATATCTGGGCAAAACGTGGCGAATTTCTTCTGCGCTAAATGTCGTGACATTACGGTCATACTCACCGACCACTGTTTGTCGGATCTTATTGGGTAAATGACTACGTAACTCACCCAAAAATTGAGGAGCTGCCACGATGTAAAGCTTATGGTAGTCGTGATTCTCGTAAGCGGTTTCTAGCGTATGAGCCACTTCTTTTGCAAATCGCTGAGCCGCTGTTCTTTTGTGAGAATGACGAGGTGGAACAGCATGACGCCCCATTCCTCCACCATCGCTTTGAGAGCCCGGGCTGTCACTCACTAATGAGTTTTCTTTTAACCTTCCTTCTGGATTATACATTGCGGTGAGCTCAGTAAACTCACTATCATTCGTCTCTGTCTTTAATACTCTCGCCCTGGCACTGTCTGCCGCCAACACCCAAATACTCATAAGTCCTCCACATTGTCTCTTGCGCTACTACTTTACGCTTGTTTAGCTGAAAAAATCTCACCAAAGCCTTCTCTGGCTGAACGCTTGCAATCCCCATCAATTGAACTTAGCCAATCAATTCCTGAATCGCACCATGTTAAGAATAATGGATAAAAGTGACGCCCATCGGTTAAAGTTCTTCTACAGAGTAAAACGGAATCATCCTGTCTGATTTTTAGCTTTTTTAGGCATAATCGTGAAAATGTAAAAAACGGAGATACCGGCATATTTATACGACTTACCCGCTTTTAAGCTACTATTTAATAAGATTCGCTTTTAAAAAATAAAGATCGAGCCTTTCAAGCCGACTATATTAACAACAACTGATATCTCAACCGGCGTTGAGCATCGTTAAACCACAAGCCATACTTGGAATCCATATATGCCCTCACAATCAAAAAAACTTCATTGGCTCTTAATATTGCCCACGGCAATGATTAGCTGGGTTGCATTAATTCTGCTTTTTATAGTTTCGGGTCCAGCTGCAAGCCTGCAACTCTGGACACTGGCATTCATCGGGGTGCTACAACTGCTCGTCAGCTGGTTTCTGGTCAACCGATACTTATCCAGTCGATTAGCACGGCTCGGAAATTTTTTAACGCTCGTTGTCAGTACAGAACAAGCCCCAGAGAATCCATTAAGCGACCCTATTGAAGACGAATTAGGGCAAATCAGCAATGAGCTGGGCCAGTTTGTTGCGGGGCTTGCGGAAGTCCTCGACAACATCAGGCGTGATGCCTTGGTATTTCGTCGAGGCTCAGAAGCGCTCGCCGAACAAATGCAAAATGCAAGCGAGTCAGTTGAGCAAAGCGCTGCTGAAACCGGTGCTATTACAGAATCGATCAGCGAAATTACCCAACGTACCGATGAATTAGCCGGGCGCGCGCTCGAAGTCAGAGAGACATCTGAGGAGGTCAACAAGTTATTAAATAAAGGTTATGAAGGTGCTTCTAAAAACCAGCGGGCGATGAAGAATTTTGTCCAAAGCATCGATAGCATGGCCAATGATCTAGACCTATTGCAAAGCGACAGTGAAAAAATTGGGAATGTTCTCGATGTGATAAAAAGTATTGCGGAACAAACCAATCTGCTAGCGTTAAATGCGGCAATTGAAGCAGCAAGAGCTGGCGACCAAGGCCGCGGGTTTGCCGTTGTTGCCGACGAAGTCAGAGCACTTGCCCACCGGACTCAAGAATCAACCGTAGAAATCCAGTCAATCGTGGAAGGACTGCAGCAAAAAACCAGTTATGCGGTGGAAGCTATTGGTAAAAGCCAGAGTATTAGCCTGGAAAGCCTGGAGCAAAGTGAAAACATAACAAGCGCTTTTTCGCAGATCGAAACCGTATCGAAACAACTCGACCAGGTTACCATGGATATCAACGATAATATTCAATCACAACAGTCGTCTACCAACAGTATCAACCAGAGAGCCGTTGAAATCGCCCGTTTAAGCAGTGAAATAAATCAAAGCCTGAAAGTCATTGCAGATAAAGCACTCGAACAAAAAGACACTTCAGTAGCGGTTGAAACCGAACTCAAACGTATTTGCGTTTAAGCAACCATCGAAATTGCCTTTGCTGTAGCGATACCAGGTCCTTCAAGGACCTGGTCCATTGACCACTACTTTATTTGTTGGCTGTTACGACAATAACCTTTGCGTCCTGTTTTTCCACTACAGCTACGTCTCGAATCACAGAAACACTGGGCTTGAGGTGACGCGCGATGTAATCCGCCGTTCTGTTAGCACCATAACTTCGGGCAAAATTAACAACTTTTTGATCATTACATTGAAGCGTATTGGCAACAATGACGTGATTACGTGATTGCATCGGTGTTTTGGTGGATATCTTCGCCACGTTCTTGCGATATTGGCGCAGTTCGTTTTGTGCGGCAGAAATACAAATTTGCGTTTCGATAGAGTCGTCTCCAGCAACAAATTTTGTTTGAGAAGCTGTAGCTGCGACTGATACCGAAGCCATAACTGAAAGTAAACCGATTTTGACAAATTTCATCGTCATCTCCTTTGAATACAAAGACTGGTAAGTTTGCCCTGGTCGGTCACTTTATATTTTATTGGCTTCAATAAAATACTCAGCTTTTCATTTAAACGGATACGCTAGCTAACAGTAACCGTTCATTGTCATTTTCAAACAATCACGCTCTTTGGCGTTTCGATTAAAGTAACACGGGAAAAAGTCAATTAAAATAGCGAGGACATACCCGCTAACACTAGGCAACGGTTATTGTCAATTTGAATTAAAATGACATAATTGAGGAACATTTACGCAACATAAATTCAACAATTCAACCGGTTTCAAGGCATCATTTATGCTTGCTTCGTTGAAATTTTTATTGAAAATATTGAACAAGAGTCGCAAAGTAAAAAGCGCGCGAATAATCTATCCCAATTAATGTAGTCGGCTCAAAATGGTTAATGTCAGCTGATCAGCTTCCCCCTTGAAATATTTGTCGAGCACTTGGCGAAAAATCGATTCATGTTCGCTGACCGCATCGAACAGCGTCATGGAAGATCGTAGTTTGATGTCGTCTGGATACCCCAAAATCTCTGCCGCAGTTTTATTTTCAACGGTTAGCATAAGCTGACAACATTCGTTTAACCGGCCACCCAGCAGCGTATCTTGGAGGTAAGCCAGAGCTTCATCGCTCGATTGAATCGCAAACTCCTGCGCAGTTGAACTTTGGCCTAGCCCTTTTATTTGGGGGAAAATAAACCACATCCAGTGACTTTGCTTTTTCCCCTGAGACAATTCATTCACGACTCTGTGATAAATCGAATCTTGCGCCTGTCTAAAACGCTCGAGGTCAAAATCATCTGGGTTTGCAATCATTAGTCCACCATGTTTACCCTTACCGGGTTCGGTTATCATCGTCTGCGTTGTTTGATGTTTTTTTTTCTTCGCTAATTTGCGATGACTCACTGTCAGTCGCATTTGACCCCGACTCCTCAGAATCCGCTTGGTCATCTGGCGGGATCATTTTAATCGCAATTGATCGCTTTTCGCCTTCGACGGAAGTCGTACAATTACCGCTATATCCTTTATCAGAATCTTGATCTAACTGACACTCGTAGTTAAATCCCGTGTCTAACTTAAAAGTGAGTCTATCGTCTCTCACTTTAAGTCGTTTAAATTTATACGGTCGTTCGTTGTAGTACATGGTGATCGAATAGCTGTCATTTTGCTGTTTAACTTTAAATTCAGCTAACTGCGCTAACTCGCCATGTAACGTCACTGCCCCCTCCCAATCACCGGAAGGAATTTCAGCGCTGACCGCCAGGCTAGCTTTAGTCAGGTAAATCAAGGTAAAAATAATCCTGAATTTTGATCTTGAGTTCATTGGTCAATCCTTTTGTTGCTCCTCAGCCTTTCCGATCGGAAGTTGACTTTCTCGATCGATTTTCTCCATATTGCGTTTTTGACTTATTCTTTGTTGGCTCAATTCCTGGATCGCTTCATTAAGAAACGGCTTATCTTTTTGGCTGGCATAAAGCCCAGGAAAAACCATTCCAGCAATTTTCAACGTATTGGTATCAAATTTTTCTAATATCAGCGTAAAGCGTTGATTGTTCGATAACCGGGTATTATCAATGAGTGGAAAATTAAAAAAGTCTAAGGTAAATTCCAGATCAGTGACTTTTTCTTGTTGCTCTATGCTCTGGCTGTCTTCAGCTGGATCATCGACCAACTTAAATTCAAATATTTCTAGCTTAACCTGTACCGATTTTTCAGCATAGTCAGCATTTCGAAAACTAATTTCAAATGAGCGTTTTATATCATCCAGCACAAAAACATTGATATCCGGATTGTTCTGATAGGATTCATGGTCATAAGGCCACTCATAGTTCCAGTCCGAACTGGCCATTTCTTCGCTCAACTCGATTCCATTTAACGGCACTTCAAAATCAAATGGCACGCCACTTGGGTAAATTGTCGAATACTGCTGACTCGCGACTCTCCTAGCCAGTCCTCTTAGTCGTTTTTGATAAGCACCGGCAACCGTCTGCCAGTCGGCAACTTTATCGCCATTCTTTCTCAGAATTTTTTCAATATCTTGCGACATTTCAGAAAAAAGCGGACCAAGACTCAAAGCATCGCCAAAATTAATTGCCAACAGTTCAAGTTTAAGTACCTTTTTCGACAGGTCATTTTGTATGTCATCATCATCCGCTTTTCTAAAAAACCCAGATAAGATTTCTTTAAACATGTCTTTTCGTAATGCACTTTCTGATGCTTCTCGACTGGCCAGAAGTTGAGTATACAAACGAGCGTTTTGTTCTTGCAGCGCAAGTCGAGTCGTGGTTGACTGTTCATGCAAGGAAATTTCAGTAATGGTACGTTGCCCATAGTAACCAATAATGGTGATCACCAGTGCGGTAAAGAAAGCAGCAATAGGCTTTGTAGTAATATCTAACTTATCCCAAAAATCTTTTTCCTTTTTGGAGGCGCCAGCATCATCTTGTATTGTCGAAGGTGTTTTATTCGGCTCGCTCATTTTAAATCCATTCCTTTGTGCCTACTAAAATAATAGCTTCCAGGTTCCATTAACATTGACGAGTTTAAAATTGATATCTTTGCTGCCCTTACCCGAATTAACTTTTGATGGCAATGTCGTTATGTTGCCGAAGACAATGTGCAGCTCACACCATTTAACGTCGGGCAAGCCATTCGCTCGATAACGGCCGTATTTGTCTGTCGTGACGGTTAATGGATTGCGTTTAGGACATTTAAAAATGACTTGAGCATTTTGGGCAGGCGTGTTGGCCGCTGTTTTGACAAACCCCGAAATTTTAGCGGCATTTGCGGGCAGCGCGAAAAAAAACAGCAAACACCCACTGGCGAATAAACCAACTTTAGATTTATCCATAATCCCTTCTCCCTTTTATATCTGGCCTATACAAATCAGCTGGCTATAGATCATTGCAGCAATGCATATTAGCTACGACTAGCGACCTAAAATTATGACTGCTTAAAATTATGACTACATAGAATTATTGTACCGACTGATTTTACCCTGACAAAGTATAATTATAGGAGAGTGGCTGATAAAAGCACAAATGACCGCATAATGCGGCCATTTTATATCGGCATGAGATTTTTAAAGCAGGTTAACCGCCCGATTTAGCGCTATTTTAAAACCGTTTTTCATAGCGATGACAATAGGGCGTGTGACCATTTTTTTGATAATAGTCCTGATGGTACTCTTCAGCTTTCCAGAAAGGACTCATCGGTAATAACTTAGTGGCGATGTTTAGCCCTTTATTTTCCAGAATGTTTATTAACTCTTGCGCGAGTAGCTTCTCTTTATCGTCCTGATAGAAAATGGCGGATAAATACTGACTCCCAATATCGGGTCCCTGGCCATTCTCTTGCGTGGGATCGTGGATTTCAAAAAATAATTTCGTTAACGTCTCAAAACTCACCTGTTCCGGATAATAAGCAACTTCGACAACTTCCAGGTGTCCTGTGGTTTTACTACAGACTTCTTCGTATGTGGGGTTTTCCGTCTTACCGCCCATGTAACCTGAAACGACACTAACGACGCCTTGTTGTTGCTGCATTAAATGCTCAACGCCCCAAAAGCATCCTCCGGCAAAATAGGCCTTGCGAATTTTGGTTTCACTTTTGTTTAACTCTTCCTGACTGACAAATTTCATGGAGATTGAGTTAACACAATGACGAATGTTTTTCGGCGTCAGATATTCACCTTCAAATACGTGACCTAAATGCCCGTTACAGTTTGCACAAACAATTTCCGTTCGGCGACCATCCGCGTCCAATTCTCTTTTTACTGCCCCTTTAATTTCATCATCAAAACTCGGCCAACCACAAGTTGATTGAAACTTATGTTGCGATAGATATAAAGGTGCGTCGCATTGCTTACACAGATACACGCCCCCTTCCGTAAAATCATTATATTTTCCGGTAAAGGGTCGTTCGGTACCTTTATTAATAATGACTTGTTTTTCTTCGGGTGTTAATTCGTTAAATTTTTTATCCATGGTTTTTCTCTAATTCGCCGATGTTTCAAGTAATTTGTTCGGATAGCATTATTAAAGTTCAAATCTCGTTAATGTTTAGCAAAAACATGACGCATTTGACATGACAGTGACGCTTAATCAATGAAGATGTTACGAATGCGAGCCTTACAAACTACATCGCCTTGCGTCATTGTTTGATTATCGGTCTATGCTCACCTACGCGTGAATACTGCCGCTTTTTTTGACTT
>Ga0209475_10001809_pt1 | contig 24414 bp, 18 predicted proteins | sample tdDd471_FD_187128 | JGI IMG/M metagenome (GOLD analysis project Ga0209475, IMG submission 187128) | Marine sediment microbial communities from the Atlantic coast under amendment with organic carbon and nitrate - tdDd47.1 (SPAdes)... | ecosystem: Environmental > Aquatic > Marine > Coastal >... | reverse complement strand
ATAATGTCGCCATCTGTATCGCCGTCAGGTAAAACATCGCCATCTGTAGAACCGGAAAGAACACATGCTTCTCCGTCCCATTCATAGCCTGTGTTGCATGAACAAGTGCCGTTTGAAGCTTCACAACTGGCATTTTCTCCACAATTTATGGCCGTGCCGGTGCATTCTCCAGCAGCAGTACATGCATCCTCTGTGGTACACTGGTTGCCATCGTCGCAGTTTGTGCCCGCTTGCAATGCGGTTCCAGTTGCATCGCAACATTGGTCTGAAGGGCAGCTTGAGCTAATCTGGGCTATTGTAAAAGTGGCAGTTTTGTATTCGCCCACAGCACCCGAGGCGGTTGTCAGGGCAAATTTGGCCATAAATTGCTTGCCTGCGAAAGCACTGTCTTCTACCAACTGAAAAGCAAAAGAGGAGGTACTAGTTTGATTTCCAGCAGTAAAAGGCAGAACTATCGAAAGATATTGGGTGGCACCTTCGATTTGAAGGTAAAGCTTTGAAATTTGGCTTGCATCTGCATAATCAGTTGTAATTGTTACTGTATTGGGCGTTTGAAAAACTACCGTATCCGGAAAGTTGAAGGTGCTGATTTGTGGCACGGCGGTATCAGCGTTTCCTGCTGGCAATGCGCCATCGTTGACCGAGCTTTGGCCCAGATACAAGGCGTTGGTTAGAAGATTGTAGATATTTGTATCATCAGATTCACCGGAAGAATCGCATGAAAAACAGCTAAGTGATGTAATCAGGACAATAATGGGTAAATAGAAATGTGCACGCATGGATACCTCGTTGATTTAAGGTGGTTGAAAGAACTTACATCTTCTTTGGTTTGCTTTACATAATCACGCTGATTGGAAGAATATCATGACATGATGTGTTAGTGCAAATATATCTTTTATAATTTTGAACATCTTCTGGTGTAAAATGACTTAAATATCTAAAATAACTCACATAAAAAAGTTGATTTTAAAATCAAATAACGCGCTGCATTCTCTGTTTGGTTAGGATAATTTTCCTAGAACATTGACATTTAGACGATGTTGAGTATGCTTGTGACCCAAGGTGCCGTTTTGTGCTAAACATAGGTAATAAATCTGGAGAAAACAATGAGCAAAAGCGTTCTGATGATTTTCGCAATGTCAATTATTTTACTCGTTACCATTAATACCGGGTGTTCGAGTGATGATAATACTGTAGACGGTGATATTGATTCTACCGAAGACGGCGATGATGAGTCTGTTATTGATGGTGATACGGATGAAGAAACAATGCCCGACGGTGATGAAGAAGTGGAAATCGAGCAAGAACTTGATGTTGTATCTGCCTGTCATACCGATATTGAAGTTGGCGAGGTGCAGGTTTTTCTCTCGGGCTTAAGTGGCTCTGAAGGCATCGCCTTTGATGGTATTGACAAAATGTACATAACTTCAGGTACAAAACTGCTGAAATATTCAGCAGATGCCAGCGAAAATCTGGTGGCCGATGTACCTAAAAGCATTGGAATGGCTTTTGATTCAGATGGCAATGCTATGCTTTGTGGTTGGGGCGAATCTGATGGCACCGAAGAGGCTGATCGTGATGGCAGTGTTTTAAAGGTTACACCCGCCGGAGAAATAACAACTTTGAGCGAGAATGTAATTGCCAACTCTAACTTTATTTCCAGAACCCCCTGGGACACCTGGCTAATCAGTGACGACATGATCCCCGAAATCTGGGAAATGACCGATACTGGAGAAACCAGCCTCTGGTGTGAGGATGTTATATCTCCAAACGGTATGGTGTTTTCGCAGGATGGAACCAAACTCTACGTGGCCGGAACCTTTGAAGATGATGGCCCGCTTTACGAAATAACAATTGCAGAAAACAAAGCCGGTGAGACAAAAAAACTGGCCACACTTGGTGATGGCTGGAACGATGGTGTCTTTATGGATGCCGATGGTTTTGTTTACGTTATTGCCAATAAAGCCGGCAAGATTTTTAAGGTTGCCGAAGACGGAACTTTTGAGCTGTTTGTTGAGAAATTATTTTTCCCGGCTAGTGGAGCGTTTGGAGCGGGCGAAGGATTTGATCCTTGTTCTATTTATGTTACATCCCTGCTTGGCGATGAAGTTTATAGAATTGGAGCCGGGGTAGAGGGACATCCGTTATACAAATGAGCTTTGATTGTGGTTGAAAAGCAACCATACTGAAAACAAAAAAATATCTGTAAAAGTACATCAGACATTTACAAACAATCAGCTCATGTTATTATTCGCGAAAGATTTTGCATTATCCGATCTCTCAGAAGGAAAATCAAATGAAAGTTGAAACTCAGGTTGTAGTAATTGGTGGTGGCCTGACCGGGGCGGGAATTTTACGGGATCTCTCTTTGCGAGGTATAGACGCGGTCTTGCTTGAAAGACGCGACTTTAATGCAGGGGCTTCCGGTGCCAACCACGGTTTGTTGCATAGCGGAGGTCGCTATGTGGTCAATGATGCCGAATCCGCTGAAGAATGTGTCAAGGAAAATGCTATCTTAAAGCGCGTGGCCTCTGGTTGCATTGAAGACTGTGGCGGACTTTTCATAGCCTTGAATGAAGATAGTGACGAGTATGTTACAGACTTTCTGCATTCTGCTGAAAAAGTCGGATTGAATACCGAACAGCTTGATGTTGAAGAAGCACTGGAAGACGAACCATATGTCAACCCGGATATTAAAGCCGCAATAAGAGTGCCGGATGCTTCGATCAATCCATTTTTGGCAACCAACTCAAACCTGACAGCCGCTAAACAGGATGGAGCCAGAGTGTTCTTACATACTCAGGTTATCGCCATGAAACGTGAAGGCGGAAAAATTGTTGAAGTGGAAGCCATCAACCGCACTACGGGCGAAAAAATAACTGTAGTGGCGGATCAGGTTGTTTCGGCTGCCGGGCCGTGGGTGGATCAGATTGGCGCACTGGCCGGGGTCGATGTGAAAATTGCATACTCCAAAGGCAGCCTCTTGATCACCAATGCCAGACTGGTCAATAACGTAATCAACCGATTGCGTCCGCCATCAAATGGCGATATTGTGGTGCCGGGTGAAACAGTGACCATTACAGGAACTACCTCCATTCGTGTTTCAAACCTTGACTATCTGACCACTCCCGCAGCCGAAGTGGATCTTTTGGTAAACGAAGCCGAAAAACTGGTTCCTGCCATGCGCGATAATAGGTACATTAGGGTCTATGCCGGGGTACGTCCCTTGGTTTTAAGTGATGATACCGATGGCGACAGAGGCATCAGCCGAACCTTTACCATCTTCGATCATGCAAAAGACGGTATTGATAACTTCAGTACTATTGCAGGTGGTAAACTTACCACTTACAGATTGATGGCAGAAAAAATCAGCGATTTGGTTGTTGCCAAAATGGGACTGAGCAAAAAATGCAAGACAGATACTGTCTGTTTGCCGGGTAGCGAAGATGGACAAACTCTGGATACCGCATTGCGCCTGAGCAAACTGAAAGCATCTACTGAAGAGAGTGAAGTTATCTGCGAATGTGAATTCGTTGGCAAAAAGCAGCTACAGGAATTGATTACCGAATTGCAGAAAGATGGATCCAAGATAGATCCCAACACTTTAAGGTTGAGATCCAGACTGGGCATGGGTTCCTGTCAGGGCGGTTTCTGCGGATATCGCACAATTGGATTTTTATATGAAGAAGGAGTCGTGAAGCAAAAAGAAGGCAATAAAATGCTGATGGAATTTCTAGAACGTCGCTGGCACGGTACCAAGCCGGTACTCTGGGGAGATCAACTGAGGCAGGAACAACTTCTTGAAGCGATTTATTGTGGCAGCCTTAACATAGATGGGAACCTCTAATCATGACTACTCAAGCTGAAATACTTATTATTGGTGGTGGACTTGCCGGAATGGCCGCAGCCAGAAGAGCAAATTCTCTTGGACTGAAAACAAGCGTGATCGCAAACTCTACCGGCTCTTTACCTTATACTTCAGGTGCTTTGGATCTGATTGCGGTTTACCCCACTGAAACAAAATTCTATCATTCAAAGCCCTGGGAGACTTTGTCGGATCTGTTGAACCAGCAGCCTGATCATCCATACTCCAAGGTTGGCCTTAAAGGTGTTAAAGATAGCATTGATGATTTTATGAGCTATCTGGAAGATAGCCCTTTGAAATATTATCGCAGAGAAAATGAAAACATTGCGATTATTACCGGTGCCGGTACCATCAAGCCGACCTATGCAGTGCAAGGCAGTTTGAAGGCCAATGTGCTCGCTTTGGAGCAGCGCAAGCCCACCTTGATTGCAGGCTTTAAAGGTTTGACTGATTTTGCACCCGAACAGGTTGTGGAAAATCTTCAGGACAGATGGCCTGGACTGGTGGCCCAAAGACTAGACCTTACCGGTCTGGTTGATCAAAAGCGCAGAATTACTGTGGCTAATATCGCTTCCGAGTTCGAGAAAGTTGCCTTTAGGGCCGAGTTTGCCAAATTGGTCAAGCCTATGCTTGGACAGGCAAAGTTTCTTGGTTTGCCTGCAATCTTAGGCATGGACAAGGTGATGGATATTGTGGCCGATCTTGAAAACAGGCTTGGAGTCGAGGTTTTCGAGATACCGCTTTTATCTCCCGCATTGCCCGGTACCAGACTGGCCAACATGCTTAAAAATGATCTGTTGGCAGATGGTATTTCATATCGTCAGGGTGTACCGGTTGATCGTTTGGAATTCGAGGGTGACAAAGTTACTGTCGCACATCGTCAGGCCAGGCGAGTGGATCAGGCTATTCCTGTTTCGATGATGGTTATGGCTACCGGAAGATTTTTCGGTGGTGGACTGGTGGCGGAACAGCATCGAATTGTTGAACCACTGCTTAATACAGAGCTTGAAGTTCCGGCCTCTCGTGATGATTGGCACATGAAGACTTTTCTTGGTGCGCCCGGACATCCTATTAACCGGGTGGGGGTCAAAACAGATGAATACCTCAGACCTGTTGGTTCTGATGGCAAGGTTTTGTATAAAAATATTTCGGTCGCTGGAGCTATTCTGGATGGACATGACTGGGTTCGTGAGAAATCCGGTGCCGGAATTTCCATTGCTACCGGATATGCTGCGGTGGATGCATTGTTGTCTTCTTCTGAAGTTGAAGCGGAATAGGTGGTAACATGACAAACGATAAAAAAGACAATAAACATTTGGAAGACAGAAAAAACCTGCGCAAACTCGTTATTGATGCAGGTGGCGACCGTTGCATATCCTGCGGGGCTTGTGTAACAGGTTGTCCTATTGCGGACTGGAGCGAAGAGAGACTTGACCCCAGACGCATGATACGGCTGGTTCAGATAGGGCAGGGCGAGCTTCTGGTAGAACAGGATTGGATCTGGCAATGCACAAATTGTGGTCGCTGCACTTATAATTGTCCCGTAGGTGTCGACTTGCAGGCTATTATCAGTATGGCCAGATCTCTGGTTCCCAAAGATGAGTCACCCGGTGGCATCCAGAAAACAGCTAATCTTCATAGAACAATTTCCAACAATATGAATATTGAGGAAGAGGACTGGATCGACACTCTGGAATGGATGACTGAAGAGTTGCAGTCCGAGATACCGGATTTTGAATTGCCGATAGAGAAAGAAAACGCTGACTTTTTTGTAACCATCAATTCCAAACTTCCAATGTATTACCCCAGTGATTTGCAGGATATCTTTAAAATCTTTTATGCTGCCGGAGTAAGCTGGACCCTGCCTAAGAAATGGTGGGAAGGTACAAATTATGCCATGTTTACCGGTGATGATGAAACCTGGGAAGAGACTTTGAGAAATCAGGTTGCCGAAGCCGAAAGACTAGGATGCAAACATATGGCCTATACCGAATGTGGTCATGGCTATTTTGCTACAATGGAAGGCTATGCCAAGTTTGGTATCCAGCCGAAATTTGATGTCACACACGTGGTTAAACTATACGCCAGGTGGATCAGAGAAGGTCGCTTCAAGCTCGATCCTTCAAAAAACAAGCAACTGATCACACTGCACGATCCCTGTAATGCTGTGCGCAAAGCCTCTATGGCTGGTTTTGAGTCGATAGAAGAAGATTCTCGCTACGTCTTAAATAATATTATCGAAAACTTTACCGAAATGACACCTAACCGTGAAGATAACTATTGTTGTTCTGGTGGCGGTGGTGCTTTGATTGCAGGATTTAAACATGCTCGCACACACTATGGTAGTGTCAAGGTAGATCAGGTTAACCGCACTGGTGCAGAGATGGTTTGTTCGCCATGTGTTAACTGTTACGACGGACTGCACAATCTGGCCAAAGATTACGATTGTAGCTGGGAGCCTATTCACATGTGGAAACTTCTGGCGAATGCCATTGTGCTGGATAAGTAATCAGATATCGTATGAGGCTAATTTGTCTTTACAAGGGGTGCAACTAACTACTTGGTTGCGCCCCTTTCCTTTGGCACTGTATAGTGCTTCGTCTGCACATTTTATCATTGAGTACTGATTGTCATCTTCCGATGGTATCAGACTTGCTATACCCATGCTAATGGTAATAACATTTGCCTGTGTTGAATATTCATGCTGTATTCTTGCTTTTGCGACGGAGTTACGACATTTTTCCGCTACCACTTCTGCGGCCTCACCGTTTGTATCGGGCATTATTACCACGAATTCTTCGCCACCATAGCGAGCCACCAAATCACCTGTTCTGGTAACGTTCTGCTTGATTAGCAGGGCTACCTTTTTTAAACACTCATCGCCTTTCTGATGTCCATAATGATCATTGTAGGCTTTGAAAAAATCAATGTCGATCATGATTATGGAGATATTGCGCGAGTGTCGTCGGGCACGCTCCCATTCTGTTTCATACACTTTGTTGAAATGTCGCCGGTTCGATATTCCGGTAAGAGCGTCTGTCAGAGAGATTTCTGTCAGTTTTTTATTTGCCTTGTCCAGTTTCTTCAGCAATCTTTCACGTTCAATTTCATATTTTTTTCGTGCAGTGATATCGGTCAGGGTTCCGATTATCCTGGTTGGCCTGCCGTTTTCGCTGGTCTCAATGATTTTTCCTACATCCATAACCCACATATAAGTTCCGTCTTTTTTCTTGATTCTATGTTCGCTGAAAAATCTGTTGGTATTGCCACTTAGATGTTTTTTCACCTGCGCAAAATGTTTGTTGATATCATCCGGGTGCAGTATGCCTCTATAGTGCCTGATCGTTGTAATTGAGGCACTGGCTTTATAACCAAGCATGGATCGGCATTGGGCCGAAAAAAGTATTGTGTTTTTTTCAATGTTCCAGTCCCAGACACCCTGCTTGGCTCCTTCAAGTGCAAATTTCCATTTGAGTTCGCTTTTTCGCAGTTCCTCTGTTTGCAGGTTTACTTGATTCTGGATTATGATGGTTCTTTTTTCTTTGATTACAACATAGTAGATCATAAACAAACAACTTAAAAAAGCAACCAGCAGAATCAGTTCCGGTACCAGGTTTTTGTTGCTATCAACAAAATGTTTGGTTGGTACTGCCAAAATTGAAAAACTGCGATTTCCTGCAATGTTTAAAGGTCGGGTGTATTTAAATTCGTACTTGAGAGACTTGCTCAATGAGCTTACATGTGTACAAACATGAAGTTTTTCTTTCATGTTTTTTTGTTCGATTAATTCCAGATGTATGTTGGGATGTCGGTTGCTGATAAGCACACTATTGATAACATCTTCGAGGAAGTAAACTCCGACTGCAAGTCCCGAAATATATCTGGATCTTTCTGCTTTGGTATTGTGTGGCCCTTTGAATATTGGCAAAATTGCAAGAAAGCCTTTTCGTTCATTCTCATCCTGAACCAGTAAAATACTGGCCGTAATTGAGATGTTTCCACTTAGAATGGCTCTTGTGATAGCCCGCAATCTTTTAGGGTTCGAGCCTAGATCATACCCAATTGCTTTGGAGTTACCTTCCAATGGAAACACATAAAATACCGGGTAATACTTATCTCTGGCTTTTGCACGTATCATTTTACCTTGTGGATTACGCTCTGTTATCATGCTTCGCTTGAATTGTAGCTTAAGATCCGCTTCAAAATCGTCTCGCATTTCTTGATTTATTACTGGTATCCATTCCAGAGCCTGAATTTGATCGTGAACCGCCAGGATATCTGCTGCTACATGTGAAAATTCATCGTAGGTTACATGCGATGAACCAATGAAAAGACCTTTAATGGCGCGTAAGGTTTCTATATTTATAGTGAATTCCCGCTCGATGGTTGCTGCCTCAGATTCAACGATGCGCTTAAATTCTGTCAGAATGCTTTCGGTTTCAATCTGAGAGAGTTTTTGATAGGAGAAAAAACCAACAAATGCGAAAAAACCCATGATAAGTAAAATTATGGTCTGGGTTTTCCTGCTCATTGGTTCCTGCTTGTCCTGACTGTTTTCCCATTTGTTTAGGCAAAATACAGGCTTGTTAATAGCGTATAATTTCAACTAACCGCATCGCAAAACTGTGCTTCACTCAAGTTAACAGCTTACATTCAAAGCCCCTATAAAATACTCTACAACATCTATATATATCGGCGTTTTGGGGTTATTTATTTAGTAAAATCTCTACTTTATTTGCGAGTTCAGGGAGGACTTCGGAGGTGTTTCCCTCTAGGAAAATGGCACCATAATCACGGCTGAGGTGGGTTTTTTCCAGATTTACCTCAATAATAATGCCATTTTGATTTCGTGTTATCGAAGGTAACATATTTGCTGGTGCCACTTGTGCGCTGGTGCCCACAACAAGCATGACATCTGCCATTTCCGCAAAGATTACAGAACGTTGATAGGCTTCAGGGGGGATTGTTTCACCAAAAAATACAATATCGGGCTTTAAAATATTACCACATGTGCAGGTTGGTGGGTTATTTTCTGGCTGATTTTTTTCATCGTATTTCGTACCACAAACAAGACAAGTCAGATGCTGACTATTTCCATGAAATTCAATAACTTCATTGTTACCGGCTTTCTGATGCAGGTTGTCGATATTCTGGGTGATAATGGCCTGCATTCTGCCAAGTTCCTGTAGTTTCGCAAGGGCTATATGGCCCGGGTTAGGCTTGGAATTTGTCACCAGATCACGCATTTCTGCAAGCATTCCCCAGACGCGCATGGGATCCTGCAAGAAAGATTGAATATGGGCATAGTCCATTGGATCGAATCTTTCCCACAAACCGCCTGAACTTCTGAAGTCCGGGATGCCAGAATCTACTGATATTCCTGCACCACTTAAAGCTATAGTTGTTGCTGAATTTGCGATGTATTTGGCCGCTTCTTCTAATGCAGCTCTCATGTTGGCTCCTTTAAACAGCATATTTGTAGTATTGATATTTCTCTGATTTATAGCATGTAATTGATATTCCAGTCAACCAAGAGAACAATATAAGTTAAACACAATCAACACCTCAGTATATCTTGTGCTTAAAGATATGCAATGATAATAGTGATAAATTACCAAACAATTTGCGTAAGTTAGCCAGATTAGCTATAGTAGCTCAATACTTAATTGATGGAAAAATAACAGAAGGATTTCAGCATGTCCGAACCATTGAAAAATATAAAGATCCTTGATCTTTCTCGTTTGTTGCCTGGGCCATATGCCTCGCTGGTTTTGGCGGAGATGGGAGCGGACATTCTTAAGGTTGAAGACATTGCAAATGGAGATTACGCTCGACATGTTCCACCCCTGGCAGGAGATACCAGCGCTTTGTTTATGGCTCTTAATCGGGGTAAGAGAAATGTTTGCCTTAAAATAAACTCGGATGCCGGTCGAAAGATTATTTTAGAGCTGGTAAAAGAATATGACATTGTGCTTGAAAACTTCAGACCCGGCGTCATTGACAAAATGGGTATTGGTTATGAACAGCTTAAAGCTGCAAATAAAGGAGTTATCCTCTGTTCGCTGACTGGCTATGGTCAGACCGGCCCTTATAAGCACAGAGCCGGGCACGATTTGAACTATCAGGCTTTGACCGGAGTTGTGGAAATGACTGGCAATCGTGGTGGCCCTCCGGGAATTCCTGGGGCGCAGGTGGCTGATTTGGCAGGTGGATCTCAATCTGCTGTAATTGCAATTCTGGCCTCTGTTATCGGTCGTCAAACTACGGGAGAAGGGGCTCATTTGGATGTTGCCATGTGTGACAACCTTGTGGCACTGCAACCGATTACCATGGCAGAGGTTTTGGCCGGTGGAACCTGTCCCTTAAGGGGAGACACGATTTTGCAGGGCAGATATATTTGCTACAACATCTACGAGACCAAAGATAAATGTCACATGTCTTTTGCAGCGCTTGAGCCCAAGTTCTTCATGAATTTCTGCAAACTTGTTGAGCGTACAGACATGATGGATTTTCATTATGCCTCTGCGGATGAAAACAGTGAGCCATATGAAACCATGTGTGAAATTTTCAAAAGCAAGACCCGTGCAGAATGGATTGAGCTTTTAAAAGACGTTGATGCATGTTGTGAACCTGTGCTGGCTCCCAACGAAATAGAAAAAAATCCTCATTTGAATAGCCGGAATTTATTTGTTGATCAGCAATTAAAGGATAAAAAAATTATAAAGCAAGCTGTGGCCGTGCCGACTTTACATGAAGCCGGTGAAAAGTTGGTAAACGCTGCCAGACTGGGACAGCATACAAAGGAAGTTCTTAGAACCATGGGTTACAATGAGGATGATATTGATAAACTGTCCAAAGATGGTTTGATATACCTTGGTAAATGAGGAGGGTTTTGTGAGACTATATTTTAAGCTGGATCATGTGGCCCATCTTCGTTCTACAGGTGGTGGTAAAGAACCCGAGCCTGCTGTTGCTGCATCTCTAGCGGAGTTGGAGGGAGCCTCCGGAATTACAATCCATCTGCATCAGGATCGCTCCAGCGTTCAGATAAGGGATGTACAGGTTTTGAAGGAAACTCTTTCGGTACCCTTGAATCTTGAATTATCACCTGGTCTTAAAAACAAGCAGAATGCCTTTGATTTAAGACCGGATTCTGTGACTCTGGTGCAGGAACCGAAAGATGTCAAATCGGACAGGTGGCCCTTAAATTCCGATAACAAAGAAGCCATTGCCTCTATGATACAGGAGTTGGAAGAGGCCGACATTATTTCTGCGTTGCTTATCAAACCCTCTATTGATTCCGTCAGGTGGGCGCATCGTTTGAAATCAAGAATCGTCACCCTTGATACAACCGTTTATTCGAGAGCCAAGACGGAAAAAGAAATAAAAATTTTAAGTAACAATATTTCAGACTGTGTTCGACTTGGAAAAAAATTAGGCATGGAAGTACATGCAGCGGGTGGCATTGACTACCGTAATATTTCAGGGCTTTCCAGACTTTCGCTGGATGCGGTTCATATTGGCTATGGAATTGTGGCAAGATCAATGCTGGTTGGAGTGACAAAGGCCGTTGGAGATATGATGTACAGAATGGAAAAGGGGTAAAGATGAGTATGAATCCGTTTCTGCTGGTAAACGCATCCCAGATGCGAAAAATGGATAAAACTACAATAGAACAGCATAATATTGCCGGTTTGGAGCTTATGGAAGCCGCTGGTAAAGGCACTGTTGATGGAATGCTGGACATTCTTCCACCTCAATTGACATCATATAACGAGGTAATTGAGAACTTCGGCAGCGAGAGTTGGGTGCTGGTACTTTGTGGTTCCGGAAATAATGGTGGTGATGGTTTTGTAGTTTCCAGATATCTGGCGCGTGAAGGTTACAGCGTAGTAGTTTTACTGATGACAGATCCGGAAAAATTAAGGGGTGATGCTAAAACCAACTATGAACAATTACCGGATGGTGTGGTGGTTTATCTGGATAATCCTGATGCCAAGGAAGATGTGGAGACATTATTCAGGTCTGCCGAAACTGTCGTTGATGCAATGCTTGGAACAGGTTTGGAGCGTGATGTTAGTGGAAGGTATGCCGAGATAATAAAAATGGCAAATAGTTCAAACGCTTTTAAGGTTGCGCTTGATATTCCCTCTGGAATCTCTGCCGATACCGGACAGGTTCTAGGCTGTGCATTTAAGTCTGATGTTACCTATACCTATGGCCTGAAAAAGATCGGACAGACATTTTATCCGGGTAAAGAATATTGTGGCAGAGTTGTTGTGGTGGATATCGGCATTCCCGGCGAAGTCGTAGACGAGGTGGGAATTTGTGCCACTGAGTTATGGGAAGCGAAAGCAAGAGAAAAAATTGGCAAACTGGATCGCATGAGCCACAAGGGAAGCCTTGGTCATCTGCTGATAATCGGTGGTTCTGAGGGTAAAGGTGGTGCTGCAATTTTGGCTGCCAAGTCGGCTGTGCGTTCCGGTGTTGGGCTGGTGACCGCTGCGGTGAGTCAAAGTACACAGGCTGCACTTTTAACAACTGTGACAGAAAGCATGAGTGTGGTTTGTAACGGCGATTCGGTGAAACAGCAACTTGATCTTCTAAAAGAGGCAATTTCTGGCAAAAATGCTGTAGTAATTGGCCCCGGTTGGGGAGTTAGTGCCGAAAACAAGGAAATACTCAATATTCTACTGGAAGAGTTTACTGAGGTACCCTTTATACTTGATGCCGATGCCCTGACAATTCTGGCTGAAACTGGTCTGGAAATTATCAAAAAGAGAAGTGATATTGGTGGTTTAACAGTTTTAACCCCGCATCCGAAAGAAGCTGCGAATCTTTTAGGGGTTGAAACCTCTGAAGTTCAGGGAGACAGATTGGAGGCTGCGACCAAACTTGCAGAGTTGAGTGGTGCTTATGTGGTTTTAAAAGGTGCCTCAACTGTTATTGCTTCCGCAAATGATGGCATATATGTTTGCCCCTTTGGTGGGCCTGCTATGGCCACTGGAGGCAGCGGAGATATCTTGGCCGGTTTCTTGGGTGGCAGAATTGCCGCTGGTGAAGATTTTTGGCAGGAAACAATTTGCAGTGTTGTTTTTCATAGTATTTCTGGCGATTTGGCAAAAGAATTAAATGGAGAACGTGGCGTTTGCGCCTCTGATATGGTAGAAGAATTCGGTAAAATATGGCTGGCATGGGAGAGCGACGAGGATATCCTCTAAGTCAGTTTTGCTTGAGTTTATCAAGAGTTTTGAATTTTAATTTGCGGTATTTTCTGGACAATTCATGGCTGTAACTCGCTCATGGCGAGTGATCGACGATAAGGCGATTGTATCGAGCCATTAACCCTTCGATACTAATTTTAAGTGATAAATCACCTAAAATTCACTCAGGGTGAGCGCAAAAAGTGTTGAACAGGATATTTTTCGCTAAAATAATTCGCAGCATTTATCAAGAGTTTTATTGTTTTGTATAACAAATTAGTGTATTAGGGATGCAGGAAGTGACAACTGAGAATATGGCACATGGGGTTTGCTTGCATGAGTGATATCAATAATAATGCAGAGGGAACTGTAGTTCTTCTGGCCACCAATGCCGAACATAGCCAAAATATTGCAGGACAATTATCAGGCTTTCTAAAGGCTGGAGATGTAATTGGCCTGGTTGGAACGCTTGGAGCAGGAAAAACCACTTTTACCCAAGGGCTTGCAAATGGTCTTGGGGTTCCTGATGGAGTATATGTGAACTCGCCGACATATACTATTATCAACGAGTACCCGACTGTACCCAGGATGTATCATCTTGATTTTTACAGGTTGTCGGATTCCAGTGAGTTGATAGAAACCGGTTACGATGATATTTTGGGACAGAGTGCTATTTGTGTTATCGAATGGTTCGATACTATGCCCGAGGCTTGGCCGGAAGAGTTTTTACGTATTGATTTTGCGGAAACCGATTCTGGCAGGGAGTTGAAATTTACCCTCCGGGGGAAAAGCTGGCTTGATCGAATTGAACAGCTGGAAAGTTTGAAATAGCTGATGAAAGAAAGAGCCTGGGTTGTCCTGATCGTGATCGTTGCTGCTGCTTCCTATTTGTTAGGTGTTCAGCATGGTCGCATGAATAACGATGCTGTCTTGTGTGGCGAGAAAGACAGCGAAACCGTGCAGATAAGACCTAATGCCCGGATAAATCCCAATCTCGCCAGTATAGAAGAGTTGGACAGTCTGCCCGGAATAGGGCCGGTATTAGCAGAACGAATTGTGAAGTATCGGGAAGAAAACGGCTCGTTTGAACAGATTGAAGATATGTTGAAAATAAGCGGTTTGGGGCCGAAGATGATCAGGAAGATAGAGCCGTATCTTCTTGTTGAGGAGTGAAACAGTGGTTGATAAAGTTAAACAGATGTTAAGTCCGATATTATCCGTTCGCTTTTTGCAGTATTGCAGCGTGGGCTTTAGCGGTGTCGGAGTTAACTTGTTGTTTTTGTTCATTTTTGCAGATGTTATGAAAATGCACGTCAATGTTGCCAGTGCTTTGTCTATTGAATTGTCTATCTTGTCGAATTTTGCCATTAACGAATTCTGGACCTTTAAAGACAAAAGAAATGGCGATGTCTCTTTCTTGATGAGGGGTTTCAAGTTCAATGTGGTCTCACTGCTTGGTGCATCTATGCAATGGGCAATTTTTGTTGTTTTCAATGTTATTTGGCTTATCTTGTTGTATAGCGATCAGGATGTGCTAAACTATCATGCATTGCTTAATGGATGGTTCGAGAAATGGGTCGTACATCCGGTGGTAGATCCACCTGATGTTGGCTATATGAAATATATTTCGCAGCTTGCCGGAATAAGTGTAGCAACGTTCTGGAACTTTTTAATGAATTATTACTGGACCTGGGGAGAGGATAAGGGGGTAACAAATGAGTGAACAACATAGTGGTAAAGGTGCTTTAATCTGTATCCCGACTTATAACGAAAAAGAAAACATCGAGTTGATTGTTCCTGCAGTGTTTGAGCAGGTACCGGAAGCGCACATACTGGTGGTGGACGATAATTCTCCTGATGGAACTGGCGAAATAGCTGACAATATGGCAGCTAAAGACGATAGAATTCATGTTTTACACAGAGAAGCCAAAGAGGGTTTAGGCAAGGCTTATCTGGCTGCCTTTGAATGGGGACTGGAGAGAGAGTACCAGTACTTTTTCGAGTTCGATGCCGATTTCTCTCACAACCCGATCTATTTGCCGGAATTTCTGGGGCTGTTGCAGGAAAACGATGTTGTGGTTGGTTCCAGACGAATAGAAGGCGGTGGAGTGGAAAACTGGGGGCTTATGCGCCAGTTTATTTCATGGGGCGGAAGCTTTTACGCCAGGACAGTTCTGGGAATCAGTGTGCAGGATCTCACCGGAGGCTTTAACGGTTTCAGGCGTGAAGTTTTGGAAAACCTTGACTTCGACAGCATGCAAACCGCCGGATACGGCTTCCAGATTGAGATCAAATACAGATGTGTTAAAGAAGGCTTGAAAGTTATCGAAAGCCCGATTGTCTTCCCGGATCGTGTCGCCGGTAAATCCAAAATGAGCAACAAAATTTTCCTCGAAGCCATGTTGCAGGTCTTGAAATTGCGATTTGGTGATTGAGTGTAAGTTTGTTCTGGGAGGATAGTTGTTATCTGGTGAGTTGTAGCATGTTTTAGCACGAAAAGAAGCATGCTACAACATGAAGATGGGTAACAAGTTACCCATCCTACTCTACTACTCTACTAAATAATCCTTCATACAATATACCAAACAGCATTTTACTTTTTTCATTGTATTAAGGATAGAATTATTCTGGACCAAGCTAGAAGCTTGCTCAAACCTGGAAAAAGCCATGCCGTTTCAAATAACCGGCATGGCTTTTTTCTGTTATTTTTTTTATTCTACTTCAAGAAATCCAAAAGCTTCTTCACAACTGTGTGAAACCGTATAACAGGATTTCTTGTCTTCTGTACAATCATCACTGTATGCACCTTTGATCATTTGATTATTATCATTGTAAGTATAACTGCTGCAGTATTCCACCTGAGTTTCCGAGCAACTGGGATCTTCGTATTCAGAAATCAAGTTATTGCGATCATCATATGCTTTGTAATAACAATTTTCCGTTGGAGTACCACCACAACCCGGATCAGAACCTTTCAGAACAAGATTGCCCTTGTCATCATAAACACGATATTCACAATTCTGCACAATGGTATCACAGTTATAGTCATTCTCGTAAGCTGTTTGCTGACCATCCTGATTGTATTCTGTTGTATAGCAGGAGTTAATCGATTCATCGCAATTTACATCAGCGGTTTCGTATGTTAACAGACCATTTTCATAAGTGTATTCATAACAAAACTCTTCAGTTAGATCACAATTATCATCCTTGTTTTTTGAGATTCGGTTACCATCTGCATCATATTCGTAACTATTGCAGTTTGTAACCAAATTTGCAGAACATGTTTCGCTATAGCTTTCCAATTTCAAATTATTATTAATATCCCATTCGTAGTAATAACAATCCTCATCAGGATTACCATCACAATTACTGTCCCTGCCTTTTGTCAAAACATTACCATTGTTATCATTGATAAATAATCTACAATGTTCGTTATGACTAAAATCATCATAGTTGGCACAGTATGGATTTATAACCGTTGCTTCAAGATATCCATTCTCATCGTAATAATATTCTAAACAATCGGAATTCCCATTCATATCGTAGAAGGTAATGTATTCTTTTTCATCGGAATCCTTAACTATGATTTCCACCATTAAAGAGTCCCCGGTGCAATCTGCTCCAGAATACATTTTTGTAACACGACAAACGAGATCATTTTTGCATTGGGGATACAAATAGTGTCCATCTGCACACTGGTCACAATAATCTCCACCAAAACCGTTGTCACAGTTACAGTAATCGTCTCCATTGCAAGAACCATGACCACTGCAATGGTATGTGATGCCTTTACAGTTCTCACCACCTTTGCCACTTCCTGAACAAACATCATTGGCGGTACAGTCATCACCATCATCACAACTTTCTCCATAAGCAGCAGCTCTGTCCGCCGGACATCTGAAACTCAAACCATCACAGGCCTCTGCTTCATCACAAAATCCGCCTTCTCTGCAAACTGTTCCATCAGCGATGGCACTCCAGTTGAAACGATCCTTGTCAGGATCACAAACAGCACACAAATATTCATTGTGTTTTGTAGCTGCATCAATACATTCACCATCTATAAAGCACTTGCTTTCGGGACAGCTTTCCTCTTCAACATCTTCAATATTGTCAATACTGTCAGTATCTCCATCACCGTCTATTACATTTTCATTGTCTCCATCCGTACTAGTTTCAACATCTCCATCACAAGTGCAATTGTCTAGATCATCAGCATCACTGCCTGTACATGAAACCATCATCACAAAAGTAAAAAACAACCAAATAGAAAACTTCATGCTTACCTCTTCTTTCTTTAGAACAAATATTTACCAATATACAGCGCGATAAGTAGTGTAACATTTTTTCTGTAAATTACATTTTATTTACATAAATAAAAATATGTCAGATAAACTTGTTACCCAAAAAGGCAATGATGGCGAACGAACATAATAAAACTGAATAAAATATAAACAATAACCACCTTTTTTGTTGGAATATGAATGCGTAGTTTGGTAAGTTGGCAGGTTGGGCAATTGTCTTTCCCGACACAACAGATGCACCAAGTACTTTGTTGTTTAATAGGACGACTACTTTGGGAACTATAAACATTATCACCTGTTGGTTCAAGTCTCCGACTTGAACCTCAATATTTGCGTTCAGGTTTCATAACCTGAACCATGCTAAATGAAATCAGGGCAAGATTATTCAGGAGCATGCTATAAGAATGCTCTAACCATTGAATCAAGCGAATATAAGCTATGTCTCTTTAATATCAAAAGTCAGATTGTAAAAAGCTCCATGATCTTTCAAGAAGCTTTTGCACCAGATTAAATTAAAAGTTTCAGGATTAGCTGTTGAAGGAACTAAGAACTCAATATCAAACGATTCTTTCTGAGATGGTTGAAAACCAAACGCTGAATAACCATATGCACTGTTTACTGGAAAAGATGCTTTTTCCGGTATCCAAGTGCGCCCAGAATCGTCAACAAGGGAAGGCTTTGCATAATATCCTATTGCAGATACCCCTTGATAAGATACACTGATACTCACCAAAACCTTTTTAAAATCTGAGTTTGTTTCGAGGTATGTTACTCTAGGTAATTCAAATTTCCAACTCTTTTGATTGATAGTATCACCAATATTGCCTACCAAATCGTATTGTTTGAACTCAGGCTTGGGAACATGTTTTACTTCATCAGTTTTGAGTCCAGATTCCTTTTCAAAAGCACAACTGATAATCGTTTCGAAATTTGCTGGTATGAAATAGTGAAAATAGATTATAGTCAGCAGAGTAAATGCTACACAAAAAAACAACAAAATGTAGATTGGTATTTTGATAAAAATATGTAATGATTTCATGTAATACTCTTGTACAATGTGTATGTATCTACATGTTGGTTCAAGTCTCCGACTTGAACCTCAATATTTACGTTCAGGTTTCATAACCTGAACAATGCAAAATGCGATCAGGGCAGGATTATTCAGGAGCATGCTAGAAGCATGCTCCAACCCGAAAGTTTCAAAGTTTGTCACGGCCACCCGTCGCAAATCATCAAATATTCATGGTTCACTACTCACGCAGCGGACATACTGTTCATACGTTTTATTGAAGAAAAGCACGTAGGCAGAGTCGAATCTCACGTAGCATGCATTGTCGGGATAGGACGCTTCGAATGACGATGACCAAAAGTTGTCACATGGACCTTCCATGCTGTCCGGCCAATAACAGCCATTAGCAGGACCTTCAGAATAAGAACAATTGTAGCAATTATCACCCGAACATGAAGAACTGCTCAAGCAGCTATTCATAATACCACATGCGCCACCCGTCACCGTATCTGGACAGCCGCGAATCAACGAACGCAAATTGTTGATCGACGGCAAGTGCCAGTTGCTGTGCCCATAGAGGCTAAGGTTGTCGCAGTAGGAAACCGCTTCCTGCCACGTCATATCGTCCTCAGCAGGTGGGTTTTGCCAGACAAGGCCGGAATCCGGGTCGTGCCACCATGGCTGAGGTACGCAGTCAGGGTAGCCGACATAGCCCAGCTCACATGTATCACAGAGATGACCGGAATATCCGGTGTCACAGGCGCAGATTGCCGTGCCGCTTATGTTGTCGCAATTGCTACCGTACTCCCCGCAGGGATCCGGATCGCAGGGGTCGTTCACGCAATCAGGGTAGTCCATATAGCCTGGAGCGCATTCATCGCAAAGATTGCCGGAATAGTAAATGTCGCAGGCACAGATTGCCGTACCGCTTGTGCCGTTGCAATTGCTACCGTATACTCCACAAGGATCAGGAGTACAGGGATCTTCCACGCAGTTCGGATAATTCATGTATCCGCTGGAGCAGTCCGTGCAATTGGTTCCGGTATATTCTGTATAGCAACTACAGATTCCATTGACACAATCGCCATGCCCAAAACAGGGATCAGGATCGCACGGATCGTCCACGCAATTTGGATAACCCACGTAACCTGGATCGCAAGCACTACAGTCGTTGTTCATATAAATATTATTACAGGTGCAAACGCCTTCAGAGCAGGTTCCCTCGCCGTTACATGGGTCAGGGTTGCAGGAATTAGTGGTTTCAGTATCGCCATCAACTTGATCTTCATCACCATCAGCCTGATCTTCATCGCCATCAGCCTGATCTTCATCGCCATCAGTTTGATTTTCATCGCCATCAGTTTGATTTTCATCGCCATCAGCTTGATTTTCATCGCCATCAACTTGATTTTCATCGCTATCAGCTTGATCCTCATCGCCATCAGCTTGATCCTCATCGCCATCTGAAGATTCCAGATCCTCATCTGAATCGAAGGAATCGAGGCCACCATCCGAAACACAACCGGACAAAAACAGAAACACCATCGTGCTACAAAAAATTAACAAACGACTCTTATTCATCTTTATCACTCCCTATCTGAAAGTAAATTCCAAGCTATTAAATGCAGAAATTGTACACTCCAAAACATGGAATTACTAGCTATTTCAGGATTTCTGCGAAGAAAACCTGAGCTAGAACAGTAAAAGTAGACAATTGTTTTACCCAGCATTCATAACCACCACACACGCAACCGCAGCATCCAATTTCAACATTTGGTTTGGGTGATTCATGTTAATGTTTTTATCTACATTGATCATTTACTCGTGTTGGAACATGCTTCTAGCATGCTTCCAAACAATCCTGACCTGAAGACATTGATCAGGTTAGAAACTTGATCAGGAATATTAAGAACCAGGCTGGGAAGCCTGCTCCAACGGAAACAAGGTAAGAACCGTTGCTCCAACGCAGCAAAGTAGGTCGGGTAAACTTGTTACCCGACACAATGACGGCGAACAGAAATGATTGAAACGAATGAAAATTTAACATGAACCACCGGAACCAAATGGTGAAACATGGATGCTGTGATTGCATGTGATTGATGGATGTCGGGCAAGACAATTGCCCGACCTTGTATTATACCTTCCAGTGCTTTTATTGGTATAATCGTGCGACAAGAGGAGCCCGCGAGATCCTCAAAAATCTCGCGGGCGTTGGACGGCGAGATCGTTCCGACCTTGGGTTTTGAAACCCGTTCTGTAGCCTGATCCGCCGACCGTTTCGTCCGGGATAACCCGAACAGTCGCAAGAGCCATAATACAAGATGAGCTCGTATTCGCAAGGAAGGGAAACCATGGAACAATATAATTTGGGAATCGATATCGCTAAAACATGTTTTGATGTGGCGGACACTGATGGCAATTTGCTGGGAAGATTTCCCAACAACGCCGATGGAATTCGCAAATATATTCGAAGCACGGCAAGTTTGAAACCGGCTCTAATTGCTATGGAAGCAACCGGTGGTTATGAGCGCAAGCTGGCCTTGATCCTTCACGAGCATGGCTTTCGTGTTGTTATTGTTAATCCCAGGCGGATTAGGGATTTCGCTCGCGCAAGCGGTCAAATGGCAAAAACGGATAAAATCGATGCGGTGATGATCGCTCGTTATGCAGCTCTCCTGTCACCTGAGCAGCAAACGCCGATTAGCCGAAAGTCTTTTCAATTAAAGGATTTGGTGTCTCGTAAACGTCAACTTGTCTCAATGCGTAGCATGAAAAAAAACCGTCTGGAACATGCAACAGCCCACGACATTAAGACGAGCATCAATCAGACAATCAAGTATCTCAACAAGCAAATCACCAAGACGGAACTAGCCATAGACAACATGTTGGCAGCAGATGAAGCCTTGTCTGCATGTGCGTTTCGTTTGGCCACCGTGCCCGGGATCGGTCATGCAACAGCAGCTTTTCTGGTGGTAGAATTGCCGGAACTCGGAAGTTGTAACAAACGACAAATAGCCGCTTTAGCCGGTGTTGCTCCAGTCAACCGCGACAGCGGCATGTTTCGGGGCAAGCGAATGACAGGGGGAGGAAGATCGCAGATTAGAACGCTTTTGTACATGCCGACCTTGGTGGCTATTCAACATAATCCGGCAATTCGGACGTTTTATCAACGCTTGGTGGATCAGGGAAAACCGAAGATGACGGCGGTCGTTGCCGCCATGCGAAAACTGCTGATTATCCTGAATACGATGCTGAAAAATAATCAGGCATGGAATCCAGATTTAGCTTGATTTTTATAACAGTCGCTACCAACTTGGCCACGTGCCACCCTTACGAAGAAGCATGTTCCAACCCATAATTTTCCAATACATAAAACAAAAACGCCCCGTCCAATAAAGGACGGGGCGAGAAGTGCTTTATAGCTTGTAACCAAACTTACTGGTTACTTACATCAGCATTATTTAACTGGTGTAGTGTCAGCTACGGTGGCCATGGAGAAGCCATCAATGAAGCCATTCATGTCGTTCAGGTTTGTTGCATTGAAGCTGAACAGACCGTCATAGTCTACATTGTCAAGAGCAATGGCCTGGGCCAAGGAAGCGCTGGAGAAGTTGGCGGTACGGTCTTCGGTTACGCCGAGTCCTGCGAAGTCGAAGGAGAAGCCGTTGCCGGTTTTCCAGTAGATGTGCCAGTAGTTCTGTGAGTCATCATCTTTAACACTGAAGACTACACGATGGAAGTCAGCGCCGTCTACGTCTGTGGTTGTCAGAGCATGTGTGGCTGAGTTGTATTCGGTGCCACTCATCAGACCGAGGTATGTCGGCAGGCTGATCTCTGTAGGAATGGTTTCGCTACGGGAGATTGTACCGGAAAGTTCGATACCGTCGGCTTTGAGACCGGAAGTGAGTGCATTGATGTTAAGAGCGACACTCAGGGTGTAGTAGGTGTAACCAGAGAGACCACTGTGCTGAGGAGCAAATGCGACATTGACGTCGTCCAGGGTACAATCTTTGGCTGCATTTTCGTCTTCATCCAAGGAAGCACTGAGGCCCAGAGGAATGAAGCCAACGCCTGTTTGCATGACACCAATCAAGGTGATTGCTGCGTCTACGAGACAATTGTCACTACCGTCTTTGGGCAGTGCTGCGTATTTAACCAGAGCGGACTGAGTCTGAGCCTGGGCAAGTACGAAGGTGTCGGTGAGGTCTTCAAATTTGGAGAAGTCAGCGACCATGTCGTCTGTTTCGCCGTTGCCGTTGATGTCATCAACGTCAGCAACTTTGGGGTTTTCGTCAAATTCTACGCCAGGCATAATACCATGGTAGAAGTTAGCGAAGATAGGAATGATTGCAGCAACGATGGGACCGATTTCAATGTCGCCACCACCGATGGCCGGACCGAGAAGGGTCAGGATGTCAGTAAGGTTGGTGAATCCACCGAGACCCCAGAGGGAGCCACTACCACCGATACCAGTTACCTGGAATCCGTCTTTAAGAGGGGAAACTGCGGCATCAGGATTGAGATAGCCTTCGAGTCCACCAGGAAGAGGAAGTTCTTCATCGATTGTTCCACCAATTTTAACTCTGGTGTTAATCATTTCGCCAATCAGGCTTTCGAAGTTCAGGTCAGCAAGGTTTCCGGGGATTGCGAAGAGGCTGATTCCCAAGAATACGTCGCCACGCAGGTCGGCAGGAATGTCTGCATGATTCTGATGACCAATTACACCACCGGCGACTGTTGTGTCGGTGTTGGGGGCTACAGGAATCAGGATGTCATTGGTCATAAGACCGAATGCGGAAACATAGGTGTGTGTTTCGGGAAGGACATGCAAATCACATGCTGTGGTTTCACAGTCGAGTCCGGAAAATACTGCAACACCGTCTGCGTCTGTCATTACGGAAGCATCAGCTTTGGTTGCTACGTTGCCCAAGAAAACTTTTACGTTTTCAAGAACGTCACCGGTTGCGCTGTCGAATACTACGACGCGGGCATCGGTGGGTGTGGGGAAGTTTGTGAAAGCCATGGTGGCTTCGACTTTTTTGTCAGCATCACAAATGGAAACAGTCAGGGCAACTGCGCCAGCTGCATCACCACCGGTAAGGGTAGCTGTGTCAGCGTCGGTTGCTGCTGTCAGTGTGGCTGGTTCGGATGCGCCAATGGCCCATGCGAAGTTGTTCAGGCCGGCTGCGAGGACAACTTTTTCGCCGTCAGCGTTGAACAGAGCTGCGTCCAACATTACGTCTTCAGCCTGTGCCAGGAAGCCTGTGCCACCTGTTACCATTACGGTAAAGCCAGTTGTGTCTTCAGCACAAACATCAGCTACTTCAACGCAGACACCGGGGCCACATACTGTGCCGGCGGGGCATACGCTGTTGTCGGTACATTCGATGGGCTGACAGAAGCATCCACCACATTCTTCGGTGATTTCTGTGCAGTCTGTGTTTGTTTCACATGTACAAGGAACACATGCGCCGTCTACACAACCTTCGCCTGCTGCGCAGTCAAAGTCGTCGGGGCAGGTGCCGGTGTCTTCGGTGTCGCCATCTTCGTCTTCGGTGTCGCCGTCTTCAGTATCTTCTTTGTCGCCATCAACATCGCCGTCTTCGGTCTCTACATCGCCGTCTTCGGTTTCAATGTCGCCGTCTTCGGCTGGGTCTTCACAGACACCATCGTTACACACTTTGTCGCCTTCACAATCATCATTGGTTGTGCAGACTGGTCCTTCATCTTCACTGCTTCCGCAACCTGTGTAGGCTACCATTGCCAGCAGTACGAGAAAAACGAGTAACAAATTCTTCTTCATAACGTATTACCTCCATGCTAAATTAAGTTAAATCTCAAGGGAAACAACACTGAATTATGTAAATATCCCTTGATACTCAGGGTCCAATACCCATTATTATCCGGAAAAAAATTGAAAATCTTCTAAAGTGTATGTACAAGTTGAACCGCGTAATGAATACTCCATAGCTCAATATTTGTCAAGCTAATAGGCCCATTTTTTAAGTGTTTTCCTCCTTTCAAAAACATTCC
>Ga0209475_10001807_pt1 | contig 24416 bp, 21 predicted proteins | sample tdDd471_FD_187128 | JGI IMG/M metagenome (GOLD analysis project Ga0209475, IMG submission 187128) | Marine sediment microbial communities from the Atlantic coast under amendment with organic carbon and nitrate - tdDd47.1 (SPAdes)... | ecosystem: Environmental > Aquatic > Marine > Coastal >... | reverse complement strand
TTGATAAACTTTGCAACAAACACGAAATTACCCATCGGCTTATACCGCCTGGACAGCCGCAGTTTAATGGCTATGTGGAGCGCAGTCATAGAACGGACATGGAAGAATTTTACCGATGGAAACGTCACAGAAATCTGAAGGTTGGGAGAAAATGGCAGGATCGATACAACTGTCGCAGACCACATTCTGGAATTGCCAAACTTACTCCAATGTTGAAATTAAACACTTATAAGGGGTATACAAACCTGATAAAACTTTGCGCATGATAGACGGTTAACCACATTTTGTTTGACACATCAAAACACTCCGGCCTCGCCCCCCCAGAGGGATCGTGGTCGGAATCCGAAATTAACAGTGGCTAACAAAATTGTGGCTGGAAAGAGCTGGTAACAACGAATCTCAATCTGTTACCTTTCTGTTGACACAGTACAATCTACAATGGTATGAAATCAGTAACAACTACCGCTCCGGATGGAGGACCATTGAGTCTCTTCGCGCTGTTAGGAGTCCCATACTGGACATTGGCGTTGTTCTTCGGCGTAGCAACTCTGGTCGGGGTTATCATCTGGAAGCGCAAACACGGCAACACACAAACCAAAGTTTCAGAGCCAAAAGGACTCAGGACATGGCTGACACGCCCGTGGAAACCCTGGCAGGCAGGATTGGCTATCGGCCTACTTGCTATGACAGCGTACCTTTCTTCGGCAGCCAGCGCTCGCAACTATCCGCTTGGTGTCGCCCACGGTGTTTTGTTTGCGCAGGTTCTGATTACTGATTCCAGTATTCAACATGTCTATCAAAAGCCGGACTCAAAACCCGCTGTCACAGTTGCAAAACCTTCAACGCCAAAACCTCAGAAAAAGGTTGTCTGGTGGCTGGTTCTGTTGGTTGGTTCTCTGGTTTTAGGCTCACACACATCAGCCAGAATGTCCGGTCAAGCAAAGCTATTGCCTAAACCTCCTGAACAGGTGTTAATCGCTTTACTGGGAGGATTTCTAGTGGGAACGGGTGCAGCACTGGCAAAAGGCTGTGTCGTAGGTAACATCATGAGCGGTTGGGCGCTTATGAGCATTGGAACCGTTCTGTTCGGTGTTGTGGCGATCCTGGCCAACTGGGCGACAACCTATGTTTACCTGATGGGAGGAAACCCATTTAGAAAATGATATCCTGAGTCTGGAGATAAGTATGCCAGTCTGAGCAACGAAGCTTCATTCGAGAAGATTGTTACGACACTGTTTCGCCCGAGTTGTTCTCAATCGGTGAACGTCAGGGGTTTGGCCATGTCACACTCTAGCTCCTGAAAACCACGGAGACACTTCCAACCCCGGGCATCTTTCCCTCCACCATTACTAAAAACACGAACCCGATTCTCAGTAAAACGAGGATCGAGTTTTGTGCTTTATGCTGTCGCTATAACTGCTTAATATCTAACGATTTTCCATTCGCTACATTTTCTGGGTGGCTTTTTGATTTTTCATGGATTTCTTGAAATCTCGTCATTTCGGCGAAAATCGCCCCATTTTTCTCTGTTTCTCCGTTTGCTCCACTGATAACCCGTATTCTTCGTTGCATACCTGAATCACTCGCGTCGAAATCTGGAATATGATTTGTAGAAAACCAGAGTTTAAATCTGGGAGTGAATTCAAATGCCTTCTGGTACAAATGTCTGGCGCGAATAGCTTCGTTGCCTGTTATGTTTTTTACCAGAGCAGAATCAAATTGAGTTTTTGATCCAGCTTCAGAAACTACCACAAACCTTTTAGAAATTAGCTCTGCCACATCTGATCTGACTCTCGTAGAATTTCTCGACTGAATAAAAGTCTGAAAATTAGATTTTATCGCATAATCGCCCATGATTATTCGGATAGCTTCAAGAAACGAAGTTTTACCTGTTGCAGCTTTTCCGTGGAGAATAAAGAAAACCTCCTCTGATATATCTCCAGATAAGCTATAACCAATTGCTTTTTGCAGATATTTCTCAAGCTCTTTATCCTGTCCGCAAGTATCAGCCAGAAATTTATCCCAGATTTCACTCTTTGCATTTGGATCATATGCAATGGGGATAATTTTTGTATTCAACTGTGAGGGATCATGAGGTTTGAGTTTTCCTGATTCAAGATCAATGATTCCATTCTGTGCATTTAGCTCAAAAAGATTGTTGTCTATCATATTAGTAGTAATAACAATTTGCCTGTCTGATCTGGCTAAAGTCACCATTGCTTCTATTCTTTTTTGAGAGAAGTTGCCCCGTGCCCAGCGACGCAAGCGATTGCGTCTTTTCTTACCTGCTGCTGAACATAGTCCGGTAAAAGATGGGCATAACGATCCGCAGTGGTTTGGATTCTGGAGTGTGCTGCATGTACTTGAAGATTATGGGTGCTTTGCTGGCAGTTAGAAATTTACAGAAGCTAACCAGCTTTGGAAAGGGTTTTATCCCTTTCCATTCACTCATAAATCATCCATAAATTTTGTTGAGTTACAAAAGTTTCCCTATATAATACTTCGTTATTGTCCTGATTTAGAATTCGAGTCATTATTATGAGATCAATTTTGATAAACACCAGCGAAAAGCTGGCTGCCAAGACATTATCCAAGGCTCTTAAAGAAGACTACAGCATAAGTTTTGTAGCCGATTTCGATGTTTTCAGCCCGAATAATCAGGGTAATGAAACCTTTGATGCACTGTTTATTGACATTGATACTTTGCTTAAAGGCGTGAGTTTGAAAAACAGTTTTTCGGAAATTAAAACTGCTTTTCGTAAAATACGAAAAATTCTTCCTGGTGTAGAAGTTGTGGTTATGACCTATCAGGAGAGAATTCGGGAGACAATCAATCTTATCAAAGCTGGAGCCAGCAGCTACTTAACCTATCCAATTGATTCAGTTGAAATCCAGAATGTTATGGAAAGCATTCAGGATACCAAACAAATCCAGCTTGAACTTGATTATCTCCGAGATCAGTTCTGGCAGATAGATGCTTTGGAGCTAATTCGTACCAATAGCCCGATAATGCAAGATGTATTTAACAAGGTTCGTACGGTTGCCGCCAAGAAAGTTACGGTGTTGTTGACTGGCGAAACAGGTACTGGCAAGGGGGTCATTTCAAGATTGATTCATCAGCACAGCAAGCGTAATAGCGACCAGTTTATCAGTGTTCACTGTGGTGCAATTCCTGATTCATTACTCGAAAGCGAATTGTTTGGTCATGAAAAAGGTGCCTTCACCGGGGCCTCTCAACAAAAGCTCGGCAGGTTTGAAATTGCCAATAATGGAACTATATTTCTTGATGAAATTGGCACTATTACTCCTTCCATGCAGGTCAAACTATTGCAGGTTTTACAAGACAATGTAATCCAGCGCATTGGAAGCGAGCAAGCGATTGATGTCGATATTCGCATAATTGCAGCAACCAACGAAGATCTTAACCAGCGGCGACTGGATGGTACCTTCAGGGGAGATCTTTTTTACAGGTTGAATGTTTTTCCAATTGAGATACCTCCGCTGCGCCAGCGTCAGGAGGATATTGCTTTATTAGTTGAAACGTTTCTTTCACGCCTAAACGCACTCTATGGCAAGGAAATCAATTATATTCACAAAGAAGTTTTAGAGGCTTTTCGCTTATATGATTGGCCCGGAAATATTCGTGAGCTGGAAAACCTGATGGAACGTGGCTATTTACTTGAAGAATCCGATACATTGGGCCCAGCTTGTTTTCCAAAAGAGCTGTTTTCTGCAAGTAACGTGCAAACATCAGTTGCACTCAATACTGATATAACATTGGCGGATTTCAGGAAAAACTCCTACAAAACACTTGAACAACAATATCTTGGCAAGGTGTTGGCAAAGCATCATGGTTCCATTGGTAAAACTGCACAAACCGCTGGCATTACACCAAGACAACTCAATAGACTTATGCAAAAACACAAGCTAAGAAAAGAGATATTTAAGAATTAGCACTCTTTATCGGACATGAAATTTCCTGTTTGGTTTTTCAATCAGAATAAAAATGTCCGAACAAGCGGTATGGTCAAGTAATTTCAGGCACTTATCCAGATTTAACCTACATTAACAGATAGTTTACGTTATAGCACACAGTGTATTATCGGAAGTAATATGTCCGAATTCTTGTGTTGTATATTGTTGTAAATGAAAATACTCCTTAAAAATCAAGGGGATACAGTATTGGCTCGATTTCTGCTAAAGGGGATGACGTGTCGTTTGTATTTTTTAAATGTAAACACTTGATTGCAAGAGAGTTACCTATGTTATCGCCGGAAATAACTTTAACGGGCATTGTAACAGCTAGTAGCTGGGATAAGAATAACGAAGTAGACGGCATAACAATTGCTGTTGATGGAGAGAAAGAATACATTATCGTCTATAGAAAACATATAGAGCAATTGATACCTTTAATTCGTCGGGAAATAGAGGTTACAGGCAAGCTGACAACTGATGCCGCTGGCAATAATTATCTTTCGATTTCAAATTGCCGGATAATCAAATAGCAATCATTTTTTCAAAGGAGCGCATTATGGCAACAAAGAAAGTTGCAAAAAAAGCGAGCGAAACTAAAAAGACAGCTAAAACTGCTAAAACTAAAACTGCAAAAGCGGCACCCAAAAAGACAAAAGCTGATGCCACAAAACCTCTGACCAAATCCCAGATTGTTGCTCATTTTTCCGATAAGTTTGCACTGTCAAAAGCCCAGACTACCGAGATTCTCGATGAATTAGTGACTTTGTCTGCAAAAGAAGCAAAGCGTGCGGGTGCTTTTACTTTACCCGGATTGGGAAAACTGACTTTAGCAAAACGCAAAGCTCGCATGGGGCGCAATCCTGCGACTGGCGAAGCTATTAAAATACCGGCAAAAACAGTCGTAAAAATGCGTTTAAGTAAAAGTTTCACAGAATCAGTTGTTCCTCCAAAAAAAGCGGTTAAGAAAAAGTAGTAACCAATTTTTCCCTATGGCTATTGGCAACTGGTAGCCATAGGGAAATCTTTTTTGTAAAGAAAATGATATGGTAGGTTTTGATTACATTCTCGGATTGACTTGTCTCCTCTTGATTTTGGGTATTGTTGAGGGCTGGGCGCATAAGCGTCAACTGGAAATGCTTCCGATCCGCATACATGTGGCCGGAACTCGTGGCAAATCCAGTGTTACCCGTCTGATAGCATCTGGACTTAATGAAGCCGGAATCAAGACGGTTGCCAAAACAACTGGTACATTGGCTCGCACAATTCTTCCAGATGGCAGAGAACTTCCTGTTTATCGCCCTGCCGGAGCCAACATTATTGAACAGAAAAGAATTACGTCTGTGGCCAGAAGTTTTGGAGCGCAGGCAATTGTAATGGAATGCATGGCGCTGCAACCACTTCTCCACTGGATTTCAGAAAAGAAAATGGTACGTGCCACTCACGGCGTTATAACAAATGCCCGTGCCGATCATCTGGATGTTATGGGGCCTGGTGAAGTTGATGTCGCAAAAGCATTGGCAGGCATGATTCCGGTTGAAGGTATGCTTTACACGGCAGAACAAAAGCATCTTGGAGTATTTGAAGAAGCTGCAAATGAGAGACGAACCAGGCTGGTTGGTGTTGGTCAGAATGAAATTGAAGATATAACGGATCAGGAAATTGAGCCGTTTTCATATACAGAGCATAAAGAAAATGTTGCACTGGCGTTAAAGATTCTGATGGATCAGGGAATAGACAGAGAAACAGCTTTGAGAGGCATGTGGAAAGTCAAACCTGACCCTGGCGCACTTTCAGAGTTTCATCTTGAATTTTTCGGAAGAGATATTTACTTCGTGAATGGATTTGCAGCTAATGATCCCGATTCCACATTTAAAATATGGGATTATGCTGTTTCAAAGTATTCAGATGTTGATAGCATTGTTGGAATTTTCAATCTCAGAGGTGACAGACCTTCACGAACCCAGCAGATGGCTCAGGATGCAAATTTCTGGCACAGTGCAAACAAAATTGTACTTATGGGAACAGGTTCACATTTATTTCATCGCCTTGCTGCAAAACGTAATGTTGATCCTGCAAAATTCGTTTTAGCAAATGACGAAAGAACAGAAGAAATATTCGAAGCGATTCTTGGAGCATGCACAAAAAAAACATTGGTAATTGGCATGGGAAACATAGGTGGCAAAGGACTTGACCTTGTTCAGTTTTTCAAAAACCGCTGCAAACTGGAGTACGCGTAATGATTGAACTGTTACCATTAGCGGTTGGAATAGGTCTAGTTGCAGGTCTTATGTTCACCGAATTATTCGGAATAGCTACTGGCGGGCTTGTTGTGCCAGGTTATCTGGCCCTCTATATAAACCACCCACTTGATATAATTGTCACTTTGGGTGCTGCGTTTTTAACTTTCGGCATTGTCAAAGTGCTTGCAGAATTCATGATTGTTTACGGTAGAAGACGTACGGCTTTGATGATTTTAATTGGCTACATTATTGGCATGCTTATCGCTAAATGGCCTGGATTTACCCAGATTGAATATGATGTCATCGGTTATGTCATTCCTGGTCTTATTGCTATATGGATGGATCGACAGGGTGTTTTACAAACTCTTGCATCGTTGACCATCGTAACCATTGTAGTGCGCCTGATTCTGATTCTTCTTGTTGGGCAGGAGGCTTTAACATGAAGAAAATATATTGGCGACCACAAAGAATATCTCTGAGACTACTTTGGGTAATTGCATGCGTTGCGGTTTTGGGGCTTATTGCTGTTGAAAATTATACGGTTAAAGAAAAGCAATCTTATTTTGCAACCAAACTGAAAGCCGCCAAACTTGCTGCAAAAGCATTTGAAGCAATACATGCAAAAAGAATAGAGATGGGATTGCCAATTGATATTGAGGCAGACCCTGCACAAACCGGTTTGATCGGGGCATTACTTTCACCTGTAACAACAAATCCTGGACACCTACAATCAAAACAAACTACTGCCAATCCAAATTTTGCTGCTGTAATGGTTCATTTGTTAAAGCGTGCAGGAGTCAAAGAAGGAGATAAAGTCGCTGTAGGAATCTCTGGCTCTTTTCCAGCTATCAACATCTCGGTTTTATCGGCTTTAAGTGTTTTAAATGCAGACCCCATAATTATATCCAGTGCAGGATCTTCACAATGGGGAGCCAACTATCCAGAATTTATGTGGCCTGAAATGGAGAAGCTGCTTGTCGAACGACACATCTTTTCTTTCAAATCCGTTGCAATATCCAGAGGTGGAATTGATGACAGAGCCTTGGGCTTATCTAAAAAAGGCCGTAAAATTCTTGATAACATCATAGAACACAGCGGTGCAACACCTTTGGTAGTTAAAAACTATGCAGATAGTGTTGAAAAACGTATGGCACTCTATGATGAGTATTCAGGAGATGCCAGGATAACAGCCTATGTAAATGTTGGTGGCGGAACTACCTCGGTTGGAACCAAGTTAGGCAAAAAAATGTTCAAGCCCGGATTAAACAGATCAATTCCAAGAGGAGGATTGCATATTGATTCTGTTATGACACGCTTTTCAATGGAAGGTGTACCGATAATCCATATGACAAGCATGAACAGGCTTGCAGAGCGTTATGGTTTACCTCTTCAACCTGCTTTGGTGCCTAAACCTGGAGAAGGAAGAATATTCTACAAAGAAGTTCATAGCTCAATTCTGGCTGCAAGTGTTTTGGCAATAATAATCATTATGATGATAGCTTTTATTCGCCTTGACTGGGGCTACAGGTTTATCTCTTCTAATAGAAAAAGCCATGCACCGTCAAATCCTGAGCGTATGGTTTAACAAAAAGAGGACGTAAAATATTATATCGTAATTGGTAAAATGAAAGACATCTAAGTTGAAAGTCTTGTATTAAAAGGAGAATGGTTGCGTTGAAAGAATTAGGAAAACACGTAATAGTTGAGATGTATGATTGCGATTCTGAAGTCTTGAATGATTTCGATACAATTCGGCAATCAATGTTAGATGCGGCTGAAATAGCTGGAGCCCACATTGTCGGCGAAACTTTTCACCGTTTCTCACCTCATGGAGTATCTGGAGTGGTTGTAATTGCCGAGTCTCATTTATCCATACATACATGGCCTGAATATAATTACGCTGCGCTAGATTTGTTTACCTGCGGAACTACGGTTGACCCATATAAAGCGTTTGATCATATGCGCGAAAAACTGAAGGCTGAGCGGGTTTCCAATACCGAAATTAAAAGAGGACTCTTTCCAATGGTCGATGGCGCAAGTTTACCGTTCAAGCCAGTTGCAGACAATATTCAGGAGTAAAGAACATGTTTGGATCTAAACCGACTCACTTTTATTTATGTAATGGTGCTTCCGAGGGTTACACACCTTTAAACGCCTTTGATTGTGCCTTGTTAAAAGCAGGAGTGGGCAATACAAATCTTATCAGAATGTCCAGCATTCTGCCTCCGGGAGTAGTTCAGATAGACTCGATTACTTTGGAACCGGGCAGCTTTGTTCCCTTGGCATACGCATCTATCGAGTCCACAACACCAAAAGAGGTTATTTCAGCAGCAGTAGCTGTTGCAATACCGGAAGATCCTGCTTTGCCGGGAGTAATCATGGAATACTCGGCCAGAGGTCATGCTGAAGATGTAGAACGTATAGTTCGAAATATGGCTGAAGAAGCTCTGAGATACCGTGAATACAAAATCAGGGAAATCCTTTCAACAGTAGTAGAACACAGAGTGGAAGCAACCGGAGCCGCATTTGCTGGTCTGGTTCTTTATACCGATAAATAATAAACCTCCTGACTGGAGAAAGTACGATGAGTGACCCACAGTGGTTCAGTGAACTCAGAAAAGGCGGATTTGGTTTGACCATCCGCAAGGACAAAGTGCTGGTCGATAAACAAACAAAATACCAGCACATGGAAATATTTGAAAACGAAGGTTTAGGTCGCGTTTTTATCCTGGACGGTTGTGTTATGTTGACCGAACAGGATGAGTACTCATATCACGAAATGCTGGTACACCCCGCCTTGTTGGCTCATCCCAACCCTGAAAAGGTTTTGATAATAGGTGGAGGAGATGGCGGTACACTTCGCGAAACACTTAAGCACCCTGAAGTACAAGAGGCTATACTCTGTGAAATTGATCAGGATGTAATAGATGCCTCCAGAGAGTTTCTGCCGTTTACAGCTGTGGGACTTGATCATCCCAAAGCAAAAATATTTGTTGGCGATGGTATTCAGTTTTTAAAAGATCATGAAGACAGTTTTGATGTAATCATTGTGGACTCCACCGATCCGGTCGGTTTTGCAGAGGGGTTGTTTGGTGAATCTTTTTACAGGGATGTAAAGGCTTCACTTAGAGAGGACGGGATATTTGTGCAGCAAACCGAATCTCCGCTTTTTGACAAGAACGTCTATCATAATATTTATAAAGAGCTGGGCAAGGTGTTTAAAAAGCATTGGAGCTACGGAGCTGTTATTCCTATGTACCCAAGTGGGTACTGGACATTTGGTATGGCCTCCAATGATATTGACCCGTGGTTGCACTACGAGCAGGAGCGTGCAGATAGTCTTGAAGATTTGAACTACTACACATCACAGCTTCAGTACTCAGCATTTGACATGCCAAACTTTGCCAAAATGCTTTTACAGGACATTAAATAATGAAAAAGAACAAGCCCTATCTTTGCTCTCAGTCGGAACTGGTTTCAGGCGGTTGGGCTTTGTTGGGTGCTCCGCTGGATGAAACTGGCAGCTACAAAAAAGGAGCCAGTGGAGGGCCAGACGCAATTCGCAGAGCATCAGATTGCCTTGAGGAATACTGTCCTGTATGTGACAACTCTCTTGAAGATATTGCGTTCGCTGACCTCGGCAATGTTAAAATGCCCTATAAAGAGCTTGAGAAAGCTCAAAACAACATTGGACAAGCTGTTACGTCAATACTTGATAAAAATGCAAGACCGCTGCTACTTGGGGGGGAACACACTGTATCTGTGGCTGCTATAAAAGAGCTTGCCAAACGAAATGAAGAATTGTGTGTAATACAGCTTGATGCACATGCCGATCTTCGTCAGACCTATGATAATACTCCACTCTCTCACGCCTGTGCGATGCGCAGAGCGTTGGATGTAATTGATCCTGCCAATTTGTTTCAGGTTGGAATCCGCTCTGGCACCAGAGAAGAGTGGCAATGGATGCGAAGTCATTACACAGTTTATCCACCAACTATAGAAGCCATAAAAGTCATTTGCGATAAAGTTGGTAACAAGCCAGTGTATCTGACAATCGACCTTGATGTCCTTGATCCTTCCGTTATGCCAGGAACAGGCACTCCCGAACCTGGTGGAATAAGCTATCAGGAACTTGAACAAATGTTATTCACAATAAAGACACTCAACATTGTAGCAGCCGATGTTGTTGAGCTTGCACCACTGTTGGATTTTAATGCCATATCGGAAGTGGTAGCAGCAAAAGTGGTGCGCAGTTTGTTGTTGATGTTTGATTAGCGAAACACCTAAACACAATTCGGCTCCAGATTTTAGTTTTTGGGTAGAACTTTTTGATGAAAAAGGAAAGACTTTATAACTAACACCCAAAAAAGTTAGGTAACTTAAAAGATGGCTGAAGATTTAACCAAAAAAGAAGCTTTCGAGAAGCTGATTGCCAAAGGCATAAAGACAGGCTGTCTTACTTACGACGAAGTAAATGACGCTTTGCCATTAGAAATATTTCCTCCAGAAGAGCTTGACGAAATCATGGTCATGCTTGGAGATATGAAAATTGAAATTATCGAACCAGCAGGAAAAACCGCAAAACCACAGCCCCAAAATAGTTCTACAAAAGTTGGCGATACATCTTACAAAAGCAGTGACCCAGTCCGTATGTATCTCAGAAAGATGGGTTCAGTTTCGCTCTTGACCAGAGAAAGCGAAGTTGAAATTGCGAAACGAATCGAAAAAGGCGAGCAAGACATACTTAATGTAATTCTTGACAGCCCACTGGCAATTGCCGAAGTGTTTTCTCTTTCGGAAAAATTACTTTCAGGAAAAGTATGTGCTGGAGATATTCTCAAAAGCGATAGTGATAGTGATAGTGAAAAAGAACAAGAAATGTCCGAAGAAGAAACTGAAATTGCAAACGAATTACTGGTCGATAAACTCGTCACCATTATTGAAAGTATTCGAATGCTTGACAAAGATAGAAACAAGCATGTCAGTAAGTTTAATGCTATACCAAGTCCCACCGCCAAGCAGCAAGAAAACTACGAAGCTCTATTAGATCAAATGAATGCAGAGATGCGTATATTGCTAAAGGACATTGTACTTAACAAAAAACAAATTGACAGAATTCTTGATAAGCTAAAATCATACAACAACAGGATTTGGAACACTCTTCTACAACTTCGCGAAACTGAACAACGCTTCCAGATGCCATATGAAGAATTCAAGGATTTGATGAAGCAATTCTATAAACATCGTTCATCAGAAGCACAGATACTGAAACAACTTAATTGCCAGCGTGAAGAACTGATGATGCTTGAAAATCGCTTCATGGATGCTGAAGAAGAACTTACAGCTATTGAAGAAGAAACCAATCAGCCTTACACCAGAATAACTAGCACCTACCAACGTATTGTTGCTGGAAAACGTGTAGCAGAAGAAGCTAAGTGCGAACTGGTGGAAGCAAACCTGAGACTGGTTGTCTCTATTGCTAAAAAATACACTAACCGTGGTTTGCAGTTTTTAGATCTGATTCAGGAAGGCAACATCGGCTTAATGAAAGCCGTGGACAAGTTTGAATATCAGCGTGGTTACAAGTTTTCAACTTATGCTACATGGTGGATCAGACAAGGAATTACACGTGCCATTGCAGACCAGGCAAGAACAATAAGAATTCCAGTGCATATGATTGAAACAATCAACAAACTAATTCGTACCTCTCGCCAGCTTGTTCAGGAAATTGGTCGTGACCCCACTCCTGAAGAAATAGGCGAAAGAATGGAATTGACTATTGATAAGGTACAGCAAGTTCTGAAAATAGCTAAAGAGCCTATTTCTCTTGAAACTCCAATTGGGGAAGAAGAAGACAGCTATCTCGGTGACTTTATTGAAGACAAACAGATTGTATCTCCTGCAGAGGCTGTCATCAGCTTGAATCTCTCTGAGCATACAAGAAACGTTCTGGCTACTCTTACTCCACGAGAAGAAAAAGTATTACGTATGAGATTTGGCATTGGTGAAAGATCTGATCATACCCTGGAAGAAGTTGGACAAAATTTTGAGGTTACAAGGGAGAGAATTCGCCAGATAGAAGCAAAAGCATTGAAAAAGCTCAGACATTCAAATAGATCAACCAATCTGAAAAGCTTTATTGAAAACTAACAAATACTGTTTGCCATTATAGAATTTAATAAACTCATTGAGTAAAGGGGAATTGTGGCAAAACATATCTGGAAAATTGAGCGAGGCAACCAACCTGGTTTCTTTGAGAAGCTAAAATTAAATAGCTGGTTTATCAATGATAGCATGCTATTATGGATAGACTGACATAATGAAATTCAACAGCGAAAGGAGATTGGCATGTCCTGGGATACATTTACTTCATGGACGGGTAAAGGACTGGCAAAGCCAATATTTACTTTAGCAGGCACGGAAGTAACCATGTTTTCCGTTTTCACCCTTATCCTGATTGTTATCATAACCTTATTTGCCTCGATGCTGCTGCAGAGAGCATTGAATCGCACCTTGGCAAAACGATTTGAAAAGGAAATGGGGACTTTGGCAGCTATCCTGCGCCTGGTTCATTATGTGATTTTGATGATTGGTTTGGGAATCGGGATGCAAACCATCGGCATCAACATGAATGCTTTGTTTGCTGCTGGTGCAGTATTTGCCATTGCTGCCGGTTTCGCCATGCAGAATATTGTTCAGAACTTTGTATCTGGCATCATTCTTCTGGTAGAGAGAAGTATCAAACCGGGAGATATACTGGAGGTAGATGGCACTGTAATCAAGGTGATGGACATGAGGATTCGTACTACGGTAGGTCGAACTCTGCTGGAAGAAGACATCATTATTCCAAATTCCATCCTATCGCAGTCCAACGTAAAAAACCTGACATATGGGAACGAGGAGTATTGGATAGGAACAACAGTCGGCGTAACTTACGATTCGGATATGAAGCATGTTATTGAAGTGCTAACCAAAACTGCTGAGCAACTTCCCTGGCGTGTGAAAGAAAAAGTTCCTTCCATTCAGATGAAGGAATTTGGAAGCTCGTCGGTTGATTTCGTTATCTGGGTGGCACTCCCAAGTCCCTGGCGGAAGAGATATCATATTTCTGAAATGAACAAAGCGATATGGTTTGCATTCAAAGAAGAAGGCATCACTATTGCCTTCCCACAGGTAGATGTTCATTTCGACTCGACAATCAACAAATCGCTGGATAACATCCGAAATATCGCAGATTGATTTTCAGGAGAAACAATGTGAAACAGAAAAAACAACGATCGTTTGACAGGTTTCGCGGTAAAGGCAGAGCCATACAACCTGGGCAAGCTCCAGGCACCCTTCTTGCCGACCCTAATGCACCTAAGTCTGTGATACAGTTCTATGGTTCGAGACCAGACAGCAAACCAGAAGATTTTGTAGAAACAAAGATCGATGATTTAAAAGATTTACCCAAGTTACTGGAAAAATGTCCAACCAGCTGGATCAATGTTACTGGGCTTGGAGATTTAGATACAATACAGAAACTGGGAGAGGTGTTCAAACTCCATCGTCTGGCACTGGAAGATGTACTAAATGTCAACCAGCGACCGAAAGTGGACGAATACGACAAGACATTGTTTATTGCAACACGTTACAATACCTGGCAAAAGGTACTTGAGTCGGAACAAATCAGTATATTTGTCGGTGAAGGTTTTGTTCTTTCTTTTCAGGAAAAAGAAGGTGATTGTTTTGATGGAGTGCGTGATCGGTTTAGAAAAGGGAAAGGACGCATCCGTAGTGGTTGCCATTATCTTACCTATGCTCTACTCGATTCAATTGTAGATCACAACTTCCCGTTGCTTGAAGCATATGGAGATCGTCTTCAGATACTTGAAGAAGAAGTGATAGCCTCATCAAACGATGATAATGACACCGTAACCAGTATTTACAAAATAAAGCGTGATCTGGCAGCGATAAGGCGACTGGTCTGGCCAATGCGTGAACTACTTACAACCTTGATACGTGATGATACAGAACATTTTAAGGATGAAACACCGTTGTTTCTCAGAGACTGTTATGACCACGTTTTACAGGTGATTGACCTAATCGAACACTATCAGGAAGTTGCATCAGAACTGGTCAACGTTTCTATATCAAACGCCAGCAACCGCATGAATGAGGTTATGAGCCTTTTGACATTGATTGCCACTATTTTTATTCCACTCGGTTTCATAGCTGGATTGTACGGTATGAACTTCGATCCAAAAATATCTCCATGGAACATGCCAGAACTTGCCTGGCATTTCGGGTATCCTTTTGCACTTGGTTTGATGGCTGCTGTAGCTATTGGCATGGTGGTATATTTCTGGCGAAAAGGTTGGATTGGCAAAGGATCGAAACGATAAAACGATCATCAAGCAGTTTTATCAGACCTGTGTAATTTCTACCTATTATCGGCTATAAGAACAATAGCAGATAAACAAATCTAACTTACATTTTCCCAATAATCAGGACACCAAACCGGTCATCCACTACGGATGAACCGGACAGGTGCGTCTATTTTCTACCTAAAAGGAGGAACAAATCACATGAAACAGAAGTTACTAACAAAAGCAATCAGAGAAAATATCCCTCCGTTGTATGAACAGGACGGCAAAGGGATGAATTCGCTGATTGGTCATGACTTCTATGAACAACTACATATCAATCAGGAAATGTTTAGTGAGGACGAAATTGAGCGTGTCAATACTTTCGACTGGCAGGAGGCTTTCCCCGAAGTATTCCCCCATGACGACAAGGCAATCTGCAAGAAGGCTCAGGCTTTGATTGCGTTATTGGTAACTGTACTTAAAAGGCTCAAGTTCGGTTGAGTATCAATTATCACAAAATCGTAAGTATAGGGGTGGTGCTTATTTAGTGTATGAGTTTAGCGTTCAATAACCAGATATTTGACCTGATGTGTCAGTGTTATGGTCAGCTCATTTGGATCTGATATCACTACATCTTCTTTTTCACCAAATACATCGTAAAAGTCAAAGCTGGTTTGTCCATCTATCATAGGCAAAGTCAATACATGAGTAGTGTCCCAGCCACCTTCGAGCTGCCCTTGATCCATTGTTATATCAGGCACATCTCTGCCGTCCCACATCGCGACAATAAGTGTTCCGTCGTCTTCGGCAAAGAGCAGGGCAAAGACATCATTGGGAAGTTCGAGAACTTTGGACAAGTCACGCACGAAGCGACCGTCACCGGCTACATCGGCTAAAGCCTTCATTGTGGTCCAGGCAGGCTTGACAATATGGTCTTCTTTTGGATAACCAAAGAGGCCGAAGTAATCCTCATGGGGTCTCCAGCTTTCATTTTCCGGATTGCCATCCCAGAAGGTGTACCAGAAATATGCTTCTACATCTTCTTTGGCAGCAAGCAGAATTGCACGTGCCAGATAAAGTCCCTGTATATCATCGTTGGTCAAACCAGTTGTAGCGGTATCTTCTTCTGTTATAAGATCAAGGCTTGGCCATCCGGCTTCGGTGTACCAGATTCCCTTTTCATCGGTGCAGCCAATTTCTTTCAGCTTTTCTCTGGCTCTCACTGTCATGCCAACCTGACCCTCGGCAACAGAGTCCGTGGCCAGCTCGTAGTCATATTCAGGTGAGGTTTTCTGCATTTGGGTGTATGGGTGAATGGCCAGTATGTCGAAATAATCACAGATGTCCGGTACGGCTTCTACCATGTCATCCAGTACCCACCAGCGGTTAAAGAAGTCCTCGAAATCGTAGGATGAGAATCCGGCTGTCATTACACGGGCATCGGGGCAAGATTTTTTGATTTCGATATAGGCAGCTTTGAGAAATCTTGCATAATGAGCAAGATCCGGCCCCGATTTCCAGAAGCGCTCGAAGTTAGGTTCGTTCCAGATCTCGTATTCTTTGATATCATCGCAATAGGTTTCTGCAACTTTTCCGGCAAACTGAGCATAGAGGGCAGGGTCGATACTGCTGGTGTCCTCGAGGTCTGTCATGGCCCAGTCAACGGTGTAGGCCAGCATGGGCAATACCTTCATGTTCCTGGCTTTGGCCATCTGTACCTGGGTGTCTACCCTGTCGAAGTCCCATGCATCGTCAGCAGGTTCGATCTTGTGCCAGTGAAAATCCTCGCGGATACGTGCGCCACCAAGCTCGACATATTTTTCAAACTCGAAATTCCTGTTGGCATCTTCGCCGGCATTTTGTTTCATATGGGTGGAGACGCCTAGAATACTTCTTAAAAGTGGGGCATCGCTTGTCAGAACTTCCCATAATAATGGTTCAGGTTCAACCGCTTCTTCTTCCTCTGCTTCAGTCTCAAGCTCTTCAATCTCCGGCTCAAGTTCTGCTTCCATCTCTTCAGTTTCGCTGACTTCTTCTTCAGCAGAATCCAGATCAAGGTCTCCATCTGTTTCAGTTTCCAATTCTGCGCTTTCTTCCTGTTCAGTTTGATCCAAATCACCATCGCTGGTTTCATTTGAAGAATCGTTGCAGGCCAGACAGACAAAGGCTGAAAGAATAACAGCTAGTGAAAGTATTGAGATGTTTTTCATGTTTTACTCCGGAAATTACAAGAAATAAGTTTTTCCTTATTTTGAATGGGTCACGATTTATAGTCAAGTCTTTATTTTAACGAATGTTTTAGTGGTATAGAAGAGCCGAATAATCAACAGAATTGTTTTTGAGTCCGGATGCTTGTATTGTATTGCGTGAGGCTCATGGCACGTGTTTTTAAGATGGTATCAGTTTTGACTGAAATTGAATGGCAGCATGTGTAAGTTCAAAGCCGTAGATAATTCGGTAAAATGAGTAATTGTTTGCTGAAGGTGTTTGTTTTATTCATTAACTGCATAAAGCTATTTGACTCATGAATCAGTAGCCTAAGGAAAAATTTCAATTAGATATTTTCTCTTTCAACAAGTATCAAATTATAAAAGATAGGGGGAGCAGGAATGCTCCCCCGAGTTTACTGACAAAGTGGTGTTGTTTGAAAAATCAACCATAAACATCCGTCATACCTGCGAAAGCAGGTATCCAGAATTTGGAATCAATAGCATTGGTTTGTCGGAAATTTTGCTTTTTTTTGTTTGTACATAAAAACATATTCTCAATCAATTCACTGACATAGCCATGTGGATTCCCGCTTTCGCGGGAATGACGAAAAGATTATATTGTATAAAATACAAGTCGTGCAGAGAAGTTGTACAGCAGAGAATTTAGAAAAACTTTAAGTGAGTTTACTTTGTCAACAGTCTGAGGGGGAGCAGGAATGCTCCCCCGGTGATAACTTGGTAGACTCGCCAAAGCTTGATATTACTCGGTAGGGTTAGAGTCCTTCGCTATTGAAAACGAAGGGGTAGGAAACGTGAACCTGTCCATCACCTTTAGGTTCTGGAAAAACTATCCGCTTGATAACTCTGGTTACGCATTTTTCCACATTTCGGTTTTTCATGGTCGATGTTTTAATCACCGAGGATTTCACGGTGCCATCTTTCACAATTACGAAAGAAACCGAGATTTTCCCATACAGGCCATGATCCTTGTTTAACTCGCGCTGGTAACAGTATTTGATTTGTGAAAAATGTTTCTGCATAACGCGGGCAATGTCGGCTTTATCCATGGTGCCGATAACCTTATCGGGCACGGTATTGATATCTGTTACCTCAATTTTGCGGTTAGAATTTCCGGCATCAATGGCAGCTCCGCCATCTTTTCCATAGAGCCCTTTGGTGCCAAGGCCGTCACCAAGCCCCAGCGAAGGGCCGTCCCCCCCGTGGCCAGCACCTCTGGTACCAAAGCCTTCGGTGCCACGCTGGTGAGCACCTTCATAGCCGGTAAGCTGTCCCAAATGCTTGTTCAGTTTTTCCATGCCACCACCAAAAAACTTTTCCAGATATTCGGGTGTCTTGCCAATTACCAGCAAGCCTGCCTCGCTTACTTCAAGCTCTTTCTGTCGCTTTGTTTTGGCGGTACCTTTAGCTTTGTCGAGCTTGCTTTTCGTTTTGCCTTTTTTACCTTTGGCACCAACATGGGCCGGTTTAAAAGTGGCATATTGCTTTACCTCTTTTTTGGGTTCAGGTGGTTTGATCTTGGTTAAAAAATCTTTGATGTAGACATAAACCCGCCGATCTTCAGCATCGATTATATCGGCAATTTCCGGTTCCGGCATTGAGTGAATGTATCCCACCATGGCACCGTAGGCCATCAGCAGTATCAGCATAATGGTATTGATGGTGTATTCAACCTGCTTGTAAAATGGCTGACGGCTAAGTTTTTCGCCATCCACAAAGCGGATGTAATATTGCATGTTGCCAAAACGGTAAAGCGCGGCCATACCTGGTTTGAAGGGAATTTCCACTTCGTTTTCATGGGCAGAATTGTGAAACTCGTCATCTATCAGAGCCTTGAAGCTGCTTTTGTCGGAGTTGAAATATACCACGCCGCTCATATTTTTGGTAAAAGAGAGGAAAATACGATTATCTTTATCGGATTTGATAAAATAAAATTTGTCATGCTCAATTGTTTCGTAGCGGGAAATAAAATCGCACTTTTTGTCAGCGCCAATACTTAGTGACTTTGGTGGCTTATAGTGGCGAATATGGGTTAGAGTATTGCCCCAGAGTATTTCACGTACTTCTAAAAGGGGCTTCCTGGTTTTTGGTGGCTGATGATTTTGAGGAATTACTTTGAACATCTGATCCTCCTTTGAAACTCTGTTTAAAAGAAGTCCGCTTTCTACCCTTCGGTGGCCCGCGATATAACCATCTTGGGGTAGAAAGCGAACCCGATCGCTAGCTCTTCCTGAAAACAAAGGTTACTGTAAACTCGCTATCGTTGTTATTATGCGGGAGTTTGGCTAGCGACCTCAATCGTTTGAGCAGTAATGCTGCAATCGTCTGGTGTTTTAAGGTGTCGGAAGTAATGCTAACCGACTTAATCTTACCTTTGGCATCCACCACTATTTTAACCTTGATCACACCGGAAAGTTTAGGTGACTTTGTAAGCTCCTGCTTATATGTGGCTAATACATCAGTCATCTGTTTTGCCATCAGTTTTCTGGCATTTTTGCGTTGTTGCAAATCTTTCAGTCCGATGGTAAGTGAAATCCTACCGGGAGTTCGCTTTGTTTCTTGTTTGCGAACACTGCCCACGGTTTTATCAATGGCTTCTTCTTTTTCTTCAGCCATTATTGCTCTGCTAGACGGTATGCCGAGACCTGCTCCACCCATGCCGACTCCAATTTTGCCTTTACCATAGGAACCAGTAGAGGCTGAGCGTTTTAACATCCGTCTGTTTGCTCTCGATTCCATGGACACAGGTTCGCCGACTGCCATATCGCTTACACCCTGTGGCATCGGTAGAGGCTGCTTGACCTTGACAACTCTGCCATCGGAGCGAACTTCCTTGTCTACTGCAACAAAGGAGGTGTAGTCCGTCAAAAGATTGAAGCTCAGGCCAATGTTGGTAATCTCCTGCACCCGCTCATCATGCGGACTAAGCTTATGCATGTCTGCCAGTCTGCTGATTTTCTGACGCGCCCAGAGGTATCTGATAGCCTTGTGTTCCTCACTTACCAGAGCTTGTTCAAATTCAAGTTCTCTCTGAAATCTGTTGTCGGCTGTATGGCCAGTAATTTTAATGCTACCTTCGGCCTCGCCTCTGTATTTTCCGAACAGCACCAGTGGTCTGTCGGCAAACATGTCAGGCATTGAAAGAGGTTCCACGTCATAGGCTTCGATTCCATCAAACTTCACCTCGATGCCCTGCAAAATCGGAGAAGAAATATATTTCTGGAATTTTTGGGCCGTGTTTGGAGCTTCCTTATGATTTAGTACCACAAACGGTTCGCCATGACCGGCTCTGGCCATACCCTCAATGATGAAGCGGTTAACCGAGGAACCGATACCGAAAGAGAAAACATTTGTATGGTTCAGGTTTTTGCCAATAACTTCAAAGGCATCTTTTTCAACGCCAACATAACCATCGGTAACAACAATAGCGATCCTAGACATACCTTCTGTGCGCGGAAGTTTCATTGCGCTTTTCAGAGCAGGAATCAATTCGGTACCGCCACCGCCACGGCTGTTGTTGATGAAGGTCAGAGCCTTTTCGATGTTAGATTCGGTTACAGGCAGTGACTGCGGGGCCAAAACCTGATTGCTGGAGGCAAACAGCATGATGTTGATTCTGTCGGAAGGGTTCAAGCTTGAGAGAAGATTCCGCATCAGGTTTTTGGAGACGTCCAGCGGAAAACCGTTCATCGAGCCTGAAACATCCACAATGAAAATGTATTCACGGGGAACAATCTCATCGGCCTTAACCCGCTTTGGTGGTTCCATCATCATCAGGAAGTAGTTGGCATCCTCACCTTCATAGAGCATCAAGCCACTTTCAATTTTCTTGCCAGCCAGGTTGTAGCGAAAAACAACGTCACGATTGCCCGGATTGTTGGCGTCATCCAGAAATACATGGGCCACGTTGTTTTCTTCATAGTCCACCAGCAGGTCATGACTCGGACTGGAAATCTGCGAAATAGGTAGGCCACTGTTGAGCTTGAGCGTGAAATCAAAACTGTATGGCGCATCCTGTTTTTCATGCAAATAGGGATTCTTGATCCAGCCGTGCGATTCTTCATCATTCGAATTCGAGTAGCGTGGGCCAACCACGGTGGGGAAAACAAATTCGTAGGTTTTGTTTTCCGGTACAATGTGTTCAACATATTTCAGCTCAACCACGATTTCATCTTTGGGTAAAATATTACCCACTTTCATCTGAAAAACATTTGGCCGTTTCTGTTCCAAAAGAGAGGCAGTTTGACCTTTTTTGACAGCGTCGTCATAAATTTTACGCGCCTCAATTTTCTCCTTTATTTCGGCATCAATCACCCGCTCGCCGATTGTCATTCGCATGGCAAAGACCGAGGCTTTGGTGGAGGCCGGAAAAACATAAGTCGCTTCCAGCGGATTGTCGCCAGAATTTGTGTACGTTTGGGTAATTATTATTTCTGCGATAACGCCTGAGATGGTTACTTCGGCCGAAGTTGACTTCAGCGGCAGTCTGTCAGTCTCGCTATTTTCAGAATTTACGAAAAAATAGGGCGAAAGTGTCTGATCAGGTCTCTTTTCAACCGGGAGACAGGCAACATTTCTGGGAATTCGTTTATAGTTGGTGGAAAACATACGCTCGAATTGTTTCAGCGGATAGATTGCACCTTTTTCGGATTCTTGTGCGTCTGCATGCTTTTCGGCCAGTGATAGTATGGCCAAATATGCCACGACAATTAATAAAAGGAAGGCGAGGGCCATTATAGCTTTTACCAATCTGACTTGCTCAGGTTTCCATGTTTGTTTTTTTCTTCTTTGTTTCATTTCTTCCTCCTACGGATGGGGCAAAAATCCTTGTGCAAAAATGCCCAATGTGGTATGAAGGGGAATTGTGAGTCCCAAATATGGGCAATCACAGCGAGTTTAGAGCATTATAAATGCCAAAACAGGTGAAGTGTTTGTTGAAAATCAAAGATCATGACTAAAGAATGCCCAACTGGGCATTTGATGTCAAGGAAAAAATGACAATATGAGTAATTATTCGGAGAGAATAGAACAGTTGCGTGAAACATTAGGCGTAAAAGGTAAGGAATTTGCTGAACAAATAGGTCTTCCGTACCGTTCCTACATGAATTATAAGGGGGGACGAACCCCGCCTGCCGAAGTGTTGTCAAAAATATTGGAAGTCTTTGATGACGTAAATCCCGCGTGGTTAATGGTTGGGGACGGAAATATGTTTCTGGAGCATGTTGGCATTATTCCAGATGAAGATAGAGAAGAGTTGTCGGAAAGCGAAATGCCTGAACAGGCAGATTCGGATTCTGAAAGCGCATCTCACGATGATGATGAAGATGTGCAGACCAGAATGATGAGACATGTTATGGATTTACATGAAGAAAATCGGGAGCTTAGAGATCGGATAGAACAGCTGGAGATCCAGTTGCAGAAATCACGCAGCAAAGTCCGCAAGCTGAATCGCGAGTTTTATTGATGGTAAAATGAGAATATAACTTCACTGAAGATCCCCTGCCAAACGTGTAAGATATCTGAAATTATCTCAAGCCACAAAGCGAAAGAATTTCTTTTTTACAAAGCTGAGGTTTTTCCATAACTATGAAATGACTCGCTTCTTCAATGCCCATAATTCTGGCCTGTGGCTGGATACTGCTGAAAATCTGCTCGGTTTTATCCCAGAAAACATTTGAAGTTTTACCCCAAAGACAAGTGATCGGACATTTAACCTGGGAAAGGTTCTTCCAGACATCGACCGCAGTATTGGCAAAGGATTTAGCCTCCCATTCAGGGTGGCAGGAAAGTACGGTGCTGCCGTCTTCACACAGTCTGGTACCGCCTTCCAGATATGACTGTATCCATTCATCGGGCCAGCTTTTAAAGGCTCCCCGGCCTTTGTAACTTTCAAATATAGTATTTATATTGGGCCAAATGTGTCTTCTTTTAGCTGCCTGTGAGGCGATTGGAAACCACTTCATAAGTCGGAAAAATCGCATGGTTTTCATCAGCAATAAAACGTAACTATGAAACATAACCGGATCGAAGAGTATCAGTCCTTTGGCATATTCGGGCCATTTTGCAGCCAGCTTCATGCTGATAATTCCACCTAAAGAATGCCCCGCCAGATATACCGGCTGGCCGATAAAGTCGAGGAACTCTTTGAAATCATTGCGGTAAACGTTCCATGAATCCAGCTCATTAGGGACTGCTCTGGCGGTGCTTTGCCCGTGGCCTCGAGCATCAAGAGCATAGATGTGCAGATTGTCCGCCAGTTGATTCAGCAGCGGTGTGTAGGTTTGAGCGTTCATGCCGTTGGCATGTGCAAAATGCAAAACAGGCGCGTCATCACCTGCGTCATTCCATTCGAGATATGATAATTCGCCACTTTCAGTCAGAAAAGATTTGCGAACAGGTTCAAAAATTATGCTCATTATTTTCTCATTTTCAATGTAATATACAAATTGATTCTAAAATCAACACTGTCGAAGTTTACACCTGTTCGGGCATTTTAAACAAGTCAAAACTGGCAAATAAAAATTTTCCACCAGCTTTTAGCAATAAGTAACTAAGTGTTTCGTTTAAGCATAAAAAACAATACAAACTGGACTGTTTTTTGAGTTGGTTTGTATAAAAACTATAAAAAATTGAAATTTCTGCCCGGAATATATTTTTTAAGTGCCTGAAAATAATAGATGTTTTATTTTCAGGGGTTAAATCTGCTCATTTTCGCCCAAAATAATTTCTATTATTTCTGAATGGGCCACAATTTTAAGCCATGGCATAAAATTCGAATCTGCAAGTCCTTGTAATTATTGAATAATAAATCTGGCGTAATTTCTGGGCGACAGAAAAATTACATGTTATCAATAACTTAGCTGAGGTTGCCTGAAACAAAGAGACGCAAAATGTAGTCTGCTGTAGGCTCATGTGGTCTCATGTTGTTTCGTGATAGCTCATGTATGTTGGTGTACTCTCATGTTGCCAAATGTAGCATTAAAGTATCTTGCGGTATTCTCATGTATCTTAATGTATGCTGATGTTATCTTAAAAGTGTTGCGCAATCGCTTCCTAATATTGTTTACTCAAAGGTTTGTTTGCGCTTGAATATCTGACCTGTGAATTGGCATTGAAAATTATAAAAAAAATGCTATGAGGCAAAAAAAAACAACATTATTTGTTTTGCAAAACCTTGCATATAAGTTCAAGATAAATTACCTTGGTTTTCAATATTGCTGTAAAAAACTACGGGAAATTTTCAATAATACTATTTTGGAAAAGTGAAGAAAAATGTATGCAACGTTTTTAAAATCTCTGATTGTCCTTTCCTATGCTGCAACAATTATAATGTTTTCCTTTGAAGTTTTCGAAACTGATTTTGATAAAACCTACAGATGGTTAATAGAGTTTGCCGTGATTGTTGTGGGAATATTCGGTATGCAGGGGATTTATAAAATTGACAGCTATAAATTCAGCACTTTCATGCTCACCTTGCTTGCTGTGCCACTAGCTGTAGTGCTTGTGGCTTGTACCATAGAATTTGGCTTCGATCACAAGGTACTATTGTTTATTGCAACACACACCTTGCTGATTATTGGATCTCTTGTAATTTATTTGCGCATTCATACGGCAAAGAAATGTTT